>ONZX01001366.1_pt1 | contig 12349 bp, 8 predicted proteins | sample 1671831 | NCBI WGS metagenome assembly ONZX01 (sample SAMN06348197, study PRJEB24527) | human gut metagenome | reverse complement strand
GCTGCCTGTTCAAACAAAAACAGCCTCGCATATGCGGTACCAAGATTGTGCCACACTGCGCCAACCATCTGTGGCATTTCAGTTTCACACGATTGCAGAAGTTTTCTGTATTCTGCAATACTGCTGATGTATTTCCGGTTCTCCAGAAAACGGTCAGCTTTGATTTTCCCACATTCAAATGCCGACTTATGTTCCATTTCCTGAAGTGTATTCCGGATCTGCTTTTGTTCCTCTTTCGTACAATAACCACACGCTGACATCAGACAGCCGGTAAATTCAGACAAAACACCTCCGCCAGCCTTGATATTCCTTAGATTCTGTGCAATATCCGGCAAATGCTGTTCATTTTCCACCCAGTCACACAACTCGTCATCCATAAAGTCTGCATCCAATAGACAGGTATTATTTTTAATATAATAGCACAGTTCATCCAGCGAATAAACATTTAACGATACATTTTCAATATAATAGGGCATCGCCGCTAACTGCTGGCTGCATAAGATCAATTCGCCCATTCGTTTCTCCTGCCTCTCCTTTGTCTACTGTACATTTTCCAGTGACATCATATATTCCCATGTTTTGTCAGAACTCTTAAATATCTCCCCAAAGCCAAGGTCTTTGATCCTGATCTTTACTTCCATGTCGGAAACCGGCTGTGCTTTGATGCGAAGACGCGTTGTGCGTGGCGGACGTTCGGGAAGATCTGCAAGCGTGAGTTTCTCAATCTTCGCTTCCTTGCTGTTTGGCAGCTGCAGCCAGAAATCGATCTCGTTTGATCCATCCAGCAATACTTCGCATTCTCCAACAGTCTCGTACCAGTTATCTCCTGCACTGATCAGCGTAAAAAACTCTGTTTTTCCCTGGCTCTGCACTTTCAGGCTTACATTCACTTTCATCTCATTATCGCCCATATAGACAAACTGCCAGCTGTTTTCTTCCGTCATACACTTTCCTGCCGCTGCATAACAGGCACCCTTGGAATAAAGATTTTTCCCCATAAAAACCCTGCGGCCTTTGCACAAAAAAGAAAGGGACTCCTTCATCCATTCACCATCAAAACCGTCTCCGGTCAGGTAAACTGCCGAAACAATATGCCCTCCTGTCACTTCTGATACGATTTTTAAAAAGCTGGCATCTTTATTTGCCCGGTCTATATTCCGCTGTTCCTCGCTGATCGTGACAAGCTGCGGCATGGTTCTTTGATCCCGTTCCAATCTCCTGCACCAGACCTCATCTCCCCGGTTGTCAAACAGACACACATCATGCAGCCATAATTCTTTTTGCTGGCTGAATGCGAAATAATAAAAACTCTCTCTCCTGTCAATGAGTGTCAGCTTTCCCTCCGGTATTCCAATTCTTTCTGCTACCTGAAGAAAGAGCTCCGTCACCTCCCGCGACAGCTGTTCAAGTGTGATAACCAAAAAGTCAGGTATCACAGGATTCCCCAGTTTTCCCGCAAGATATACCAGCTTTTTTATGTAGAGTGCTAACAGTTCCTGTGCCTTATAAGTTTCCCCCTCTATGAAAAACTCTTTTTCCGCAAGAGCTGCCTGCAGCAGACCGGATACTGCTTCCTCTCCCTGCAAAAGTGCCAGACGTTTTGCCTCCTCACCGATAAACCACTGACCGATCCCATGTTTTTTGGCAAGTATCAGAGGAATCTGGTATACTTCACTGCCTGCCACTGTGCTGACAGTCTCCGGTTCCTTCATATTCAATTGGAAATAACTGATCACGGCATTGTCATTATCAAGATCAATGCCAAGATAATACGACGTTTTTTCCACTTTTCTCCCTCTTACTTATAAAATACGGAATACCTCATTCGTTACCATCTGCATTCCATAGTATTGTTTCATTTCTCTCTTTTGCATCTCACGTTCTCCCATCGCGTGATGCATCAGCATGTCATTCAACATTTCATACCTTCCATGAGATTCTTCGTCCGGTACATTTCGGCAATTTAAGCAGGCACTTTCCGTTATCTTCTCCTCCGCCTTTTCCTGCTCTGTCATATAATAAAGTACAGACTCGCCAAAAAATAAGACAAATTCCTTGACAAAAACACCATCATAGACCTCATTTAACAGTGACTGCTCGTAATGTTCTCCATCCAGGCTAAAATGAATCATAATTTTTTGTCCCGGATCTGTATGATATTCCACAAACGCTTTGTCATACAAATGATACTTTAAACGTAATTCTTTCTCAAACTCCAGAAAAAATGCAAAGCAGCGGTTCTTAGACGTGTACTCTTCCAACAATTCATCTGCCACCTGATACATCGCATCTGATAAATGCTCTTTCTCTGAGAAATATTTCAGCAGCCCCAGTTTACACGCATCGTTGAGAGGATTTTCTTCCTGATAACGGGCAAAGATCTGTTCAAATACATACTCCGGTACCACCATATTCCTCACCAGCCATGCATCTGCAAAATACGATAAATATGCCATACAGATCAGTTCCCGTCCCCCGCCTTTTACATAACTCTCGTAGATCTCTTCAATATCCGCAATATAATCAGTCGAATACAGCATCTGGCTTAAAATACGTTCCTCAAGATCAAACGTGTCAATATCAAATGCTCCCGCAGCTTTCCAGATCTCCGCCATCGTCTTTGTTGCACCATTATAATATTTACAAAGATAGATAAGGATCACATCATTATAAGTGCCTCTGTAAAATACATGCTCTGCAAACCCAAGAAGGAAATCATCTTCCTCAAACCCTGCTGTATGAATCGCATAACTGCACAGAGAAACGCATGCAGCCGTATCCATGTGCTCATACCCACACTCTTCTGCCATGCGATACGCAGTTTCATACAAATGTTCTTCCGTCAGGTACTGCATCAGCATACGGCGCGCAGCTGCAGATAACAATTTATGATCCAGACCGGTCAGACAGCCCGCCTCATACTTTCTTTTCCGGTAAAATGATATGATCTGTTCGGCAATTTCCCTTTTATAGCGGTCACTCACCTGCGGTGCTTTTAAAACAGTCCACACACCCGGAAAATCTGAATCATCCACTCCATCCGCAACTTTTTGCTGCATGGAATATAGAATATAGGATAATTCTCCCTGTGCAAGTTCTGTACACTTTTTCACACAATGGTCAATATCCATCAGCGGCTCTTCACAACAACCGATTTCCTCACAGAAACGATTACCATAAATGTCCTCCATGATCAGGCAGTAATCCTTTGTATATACAGTAAAGTATGCAGCCCCGTTCCGGATCATGGATTCCCTGTTATTCACATGATTGCATGCTGGGCTGCATGCATATTCATAAACTTCTATCTTTGCTGCCTGTGGATCCGTACAGATCATCTTGTGCGTAAAAAGAATTTCAGCTGCCCAATGCGCAATATCACTATTTATAATCCCCTGTTCAAACATTTCATCATATATCACGGCCAGATTATCATCGATATGACCAGCCTCCATCTGCTCCATCGCAAACCGTTCCATGATCGGCAGATATTTCTGATATACCTCAGGCTGCACCTTTTTTGCCGCAATAATATTGACAAATAAAACCGCCTTCTGCTGCCAGGACAATCCACTGTCATACTGAAAATACAGCTGAAGCATCTTTGGTACACGTTCTAATTTTCTTCCATCCAGTGATAAAAGATACGCTTCATACAGGCTCGTGATGCGGATCTCACGTTCAATTCCAAGTTCATACCAGTGATGATACTTTGCACCAAAGCACTGGCTGCGGATCAGATATCCTAACACCGCCGTCAGCATTTCATCATCCGGTTTCACCTCATAACACGCCTCTAAAATATGGTATAAAAACGGATGATATTCTTTTTTTTCTGAAATAAGCCCGGCCACCTGTATTGCTATATCCCGTGTCATAATGCCCCATCTTGCAGTCCAGTATAATATGCGAACCTCAAATGATCCAAGTCTCGCCAGTAAATATGGATCCTGCCAGATCAGATAATATGCCTCCAGATAAAAATACGGGCTGTTATCATAACGCATCCAGTCACGAATTGCTTCTAACCTTTCTGCCGGCTTCTGATAATACTCTTCTTTTAAAAATAACAGCACCCAGAACAACATCGAATTATCCGGATGCAGTTTAAAAATCTGTTCTACTTCCATCGTCAGACGATCCACATAGGACGGCTCCCGCTCCATCAATGTGCACAGATAAAGATAATACCCCCATTCCGGACTTTCATGATCCTCACACGTCCGTTTAAAATCATCTAATATCCAGGATGCCTCCTGTCTCTGGCGGTTGATGATCAGCGTCTGTGCCTTCATCAGTCCATAAATCTTTTCATTCTCACACAAAACGGAAAGATGATCCAAAATAACCCCGGACTGGTTTGCCCATACTCCGGTCACAATCCGTTTCAGGCGGTATTCCAGATAAAGCTGCATTAATTTTATGCGTGATTTCTGGATATCAAAAAAAACAGGTTCATCCTTCGTTTTATTTTCCTGCTTAGTCGTGGCACACACCGTATAGATCAATGGTTTCTGTCCCGGTATCTCCAGACGGATCTTTCCAAAATTCCTTCCCGCATGCATTTTTTCTGCCACAATATAATATTCCACATCACAGATACTTCCCACAAACATCTCATCGGTGACCCGTGGTTTCTTTAAAACCAGAAATTCTGCATCCGAATGGACTCTGATTTCAAGATATCCATGCTGGTTTCTGTTCACCTGAAAAGTTTCAAGTCTGTTTTCATGCACCTGGTAAAATATGGCACTGCTTTCTTCCAATGAAACCACAGTCCGCTTCTTTTTGTGGATTCCGATCAAAAACTCCTCCACTTTCTGTCCGGATGGTGTTCCTTTCGACAAACCCTCATATAAAAGCATCTCCCTTTTTTCATCCGGATGAAATATGTTTTTAAACTTGCCCGAATAAAACAGATGAAATGCCTCGTCAAAGTCGTTTTCTGATAATCTGGCAAAATCGGATAAATTTTTCACTTTGCCAACCGAGGATTCTGCATACAGTTTTGAAACAGACACAACAAAAGAAAGGTTATATTCACCCTGTTCTACTACGATACAGAACTCTCCTTTTTGAATATCACCTTCGATCAGACCATAACTATGAAATTGGTAACGAATCCTTATTTCTTCCCCTTCAAACTGCGGTGTCAGACATTCCATCCTCGGATTGGAAGAATATACGATTCCACGCATCGGCACATGATTTGTGCTTGTGATCACGAAATCCCCCGAAATATCATTACCTTCCATTGCTGTGATGTCAATCTTATCCACAGAAATTGAAAGAGACGGCTTTAAGTGTTCGAATTTTCCCCTTGCCAGTTGTTGTATCCGTCTTCGCAAATCGACACCTGCTTTTTCTCTCTTAATTGCTTGCTTTTTCAATGACAATCATTATAATAGATTATAAACCAATTTGGAGGAGTTCGCAATGATAAAACACAAAGACCATTTTCACGGAAGTGATTTAGAAAAAATAGAACAGATTTACGGCATCAAAAAAGAAGAGATCGTCAGTTTTTCCGCAAATGTCAATCCGCTTGGCGTATCACCGCTTCTTCGGACCGCTCTCTCCGAGCAGATCGATGTGATCACGACATACCCTGACAGGGAATATACCTCCCTGCGCAAATGCATTGCAGAATACTGCGGCACCGAATACGAAAATGTCATCGTAGGAAATGGTTCCACGGAACTGATCTCTCTTTTTATACAGATCGAGCACCCGAAAAAAGCGATGGTCATCGGACCTACTTATTCCGAATATGAGAGAGAGATTTCACTCGGCGGAGGCACAACACTCTACTATCCGCTCCGTGAAAAGGACAACTTCCGCTTAGATGTCGACGATTTTATCTCCCATTTAAATGAAAGTATTGACCTGATCGTCATCTGCAACCCGAACAACCCTACTTCATCCTGCATCACCAGAACGGAAATGCGCCATATCTTAGATGCCTGCAAGGAACATGACATTTACGTTATGGTGGATGAAACTTATGTGGAATTTGCTGATAATATGGCTGAAATCTCAGCCGTGCCGCTGACAAACTATTATAACAACATCGTTATCCTGCGCGGCACCTCAAAGTTTTTTGCAGCACCGGGTCTTCGTCTCGGCTATGCGATCACAGGCAACCGTGACCTGATCAAATCAATCAATACCAGGAAAAATCCGTGGACGATCAACTCCCTTGCTGTCGTTGCCGGAGAGACGATGTTCCGTGACACTGCATATATCAAAGCCACCAAAGATCTGATTTCTTCCGAGCGAGCAAGGATCTACCGGACATTCCAGAAAAGTCCTGATTTTAAAGTGTATGAACCGAGCGGCAATTTCATGCTGATACGCATTTTAAAAGATGATCTCACTTCACAGGATCTCTTTGACCGCGCAATTCGCGAGAAAATGATGATCCGCGACTGCTCCACCTTTCCATTTTTAGACAACAAGTACATCCGGCTTTGCATCATGAATCCGGAGGACAACGACAGACTGCTTGCATGTCTGCTCCGTTAAGTATTCATTAAGTATTAGCAGGGAAGTTTTGGGACAACCCCAAAGCTTCCTTTTATTCATGATAATAGAATGTTCGCGGAGCGTGCATTTTATTATTTTGGGACATAAAAAACGACAGACCGTACGATCTGCCGTTTTTTCATGACCATAGATTCCTGTCGAATCCATACCATCGATTCTTTTTTCCCCTGTAATTACATCATTCCCATGCCCGGGTTACCTGCTGGAACTGCCGGAACATCTTCTTTGATGTTTGCAACAACAGACTCTGTTGTAAGCAGTGTAGATGCAACAGATGTTGCGTTCTGTAATGCTGTTCTTGTAACTTTAACCGGGTCAAGGATACCATTCTCAACCATATCTACATATTCTTCGGTTGCTGCGTTGAATCCGATACCGTCTTTGGACTCTTTTACTTTGTTGATGATAACAGCACCCTCAAGACCTGCGTTTGCAGAAATGTAGTATAACGGAGCTTCGAGAGCTTTTAAGATAACCTTTGCACCGGTCTTCTCATCACCCTCTAAGGTGTCAGCTAACTCTGCAACAGCTTTGGTTGCATGGATATATGCAGAACCGCCGCCTGCGATGATACCTTCTTCTACTGCTGCTCTTGTTGCTCTACACTCTTTCCCTACACGACGCTCTTCCGATCTCATCTCTGTCTCAGTTGCTGCACCGACACGGATGACTGCGACACCGCCTGCTAATTTAGCAAGTCTCTCCTGTAATTTCTCTTTATCGAACTCAGATGTTGTCTCCTCGATCTGTCCACGGATCTGGTTTACTCTGCTTGCGATTGCATCTTTGTCACCGGCACCGTCAACGATTACTGTGTTCTCTTTCTGAACTTTGACAGATTTTGCACGGCCTAACTGATCCATCGTTGTGTCTTTTAATTCCAGACCAAGATCAGAGCTGATTACCTGACCACCTGTTAAGATTGCGATATCTTCAAGCATTGCTTTTCTTCTGTCACCATAACCAGGTGCTTTGACAGCTACTACGTTGAATGTACCACGCAATTTGTTGACAATCAATGTGGTAAGTGCCTCACCCTCGATGTCCTCAGCGATGATGAGTAATCTTGCGCCGCTCTGTACGATCTGCTCTAACAGAGGAAGAATCTCCTGAATGTTGCTGATCTTCTTATCTGTAATTAAGATGTAAGGATCATCTAATACTGCTTCCATTTTGTCCATATCTGTGCACATGTAAGCAGATACATAACCACGATCAAACTGCATACCTTCTACTAAGTCAAGCTCTGTCTGCATTGTCTTAGATTCCTCGATTGTGATAACACCATCGTTGGAAACTTTTTCCATCGCGTCGGCTACCATGTTACCTACGTTCTCATCTCCTGCAGAGATTGCAGCTACTTTTGCGATCTGGTCTTTTCCGTTTACTTTGGAAGACATTGCAAGGATTGCTTCTACAGCTTTATCTGTTGCTTTCTTCATACCACGGCGAAGGATGATCGGGTTTGCACCTGCTTCAAGGTTCTTCATACCTTCCTGTACCATTGCCTGTGCTAAAACAGTTGCTGTTGTGGTACCATCACCTGCAACATCATTTGTCTTTGTTGCAACTTCTTTTACAAGCTGTGCACCCATGTTTTCAAAACCATCTTCAAGTTCGATGTCTTTCGCAATTGTAACACCATCATTTGTGATAAGCGGAGCACCGAATGATTTATCCAATACTACGTTTCTTCCTTTTGGTCCAAGTGTTACTCTTACAGTATCTGCTAACTGGTTTACACCTGCTTCTAATGCTTTTCTGGCTTCTACGCCATATTTAATCTCTTTAGCCATAATAAAGATTCCTCCTGCTATATAAAAATATACTAACCAAAAATATTAATTATGATTACTTGTTCCAATCCACACTTGACAATTCATAGAATCTGAATAGTCAAATGTGACTAATGATTAATGTCTTGTCAGAAAAGAATATCATCTGTATTCTGCTGACACTAGAATTATTCTACGATTGCAAGAATATCACTCTGTTTTACGATGATGTACTCTTCTTCTTCCATCTTTACATTCGTTCCTGCATATTTAGAATAAATTACTTTCTGTCCAACGCTCACTTCCATCTTCACATCTTCTGTTCCAGGTCCGACTGCAACAACTTCTGCTTCTTGTGGTTTTTCCTGTGTTGCTGTTGTAAGGACGATTCCTGACTTAGTTGTTGTTTCTGCTTCCAGCTGTTTTAATACAACTCTATCTCCTAATGGTGTTAACTTCATAATGATATTACCTCCTAAATATATTAGAATTATTGTTCTTTTTATCTTTTGTTAGCACTCACTTATATCGAGTGCTAACTCTATGTTCTTTAGTATAACACCAGACAAAAAAAATGCAACCCCCTTTTTATAAAAATTCTATAAACTGAGATTGCATTCTTTGGTATTTTACTTATTCTTTGATGTATTTTTTTGCTTCTTCTGAACTTCTTGTTGGAACTGTCTGGAAATATACATGTACATGTTTTTTGATCAGTTCATGAATAGCTTCCATCTCCATGGTATCACACGCAACTCTTCTTGCAACTGCTTTACGTTCTCCACGAATTCCCATACCTCCGATATTAAGCTGATTGATCTTGATCCCTCGTTTGATCAATTCTTCAAATACCAGTGGGGATTCTGCAATTACGATCACCCGCTCTCCATCAAAGGATGGGGCTTCTTTTAATTTCTCCGTTGCACGATCGATCCCATATACATGAATTATAAGGCCTTGGGGCGCCATCTCTTTGATCACTTTGCTTCGGAATTTATCCTTCGCCACAACATCATCTACAATAATGATCCTGTTCGCTCTGACTTCCGGCACCCATAATGTCAAAATCTCCGTATGTATGAGCCTGTCATCAACTCTCGCTAATACAATGTTTTTCATTCTTCTACCTCCTTATATAATTCACGCACATCTTTCACTGTCTCTGGTGCTGCCTTAAGAAGATCTTTGCACACCTCTTGTGCACTCTTTCCCGCGTAACGTCCCATAACTACTTCCATCATCAACGGAAGATTGATTCCAGTTACGTGGTAGAGATTGTATTCTGACATTAAAGAAATTACTGTATTAAACGGACTTCCATAAAACAGATCTGTTAATATAAGGACTTCTTCTCCTTCTGATGTCTGTTCAATACTCTCTCTAATCTTCTCTCTCAAAGTATCCACTGATTCTTCTGGTTCAAGCCCAAATGCCTCAAGGTCTTCCTGTTCCCCTGCGATCATCTGTGCTGTATCCACAAGTCCTCTTGCATAACTTCCATGAGATACCACGATTACCTTCATCAACTTTCCTCTCTTCTCTCTCATCACATCTTGCCTGTTACGGCAAATTTGATTAATTTGGTTTGTAAGAACTCTTTAAGCTTACAATTCTATTAAATACCATGTGTTCTTTTGTAGAATCTTTGGAATCTAAACAGAAATATCCTGTTCTCATAAACTGGAAACTGTCTTCCTTATCATATTTCTCTAACTCAGGCTCTACATATGCTTCCTTGATCACAGTCAGTGAATTTGGATTCACATTGATACTTCCATCTTCATTATATACACCTTTTTCTTCATCTACAATATTTTCATACAGACGAATTTCTGCTTTTTTCGCAGTTGGTACAGATACCCAGTGGATCGTTCCGCGGACCTTTCTTCCATCCGGACTGTTTCCTCCTCTGGATTCTGGATCATATGTCGCATATACACAGGTTACATTGCCGTCCTCATCTACATCATATCCTGTACATGTCACAAAATATGCATTCATTAAACGAACTTCATTTCCTGGGAACAATCTAAAATATTTTTTAGGTGGTTCTTCCATAAAGTCATCACGATCAATCCATAATTCTCTTTCAAATGGTACTTTTTCATAACCTAAATCAGGATTTTCCATGTTGACCATCGCATCTAAATATTCAACTTGTCCTTCGGGATAGTTATCAATTACCAGTTTCACAGGATCCAGAATAGCCATCATACGGGGTGCCTTTGCCTTCAGATCCTCACGGATACAATACTCCAGCATTGCATAATCTGCGGAAGACTGTGCCTTGGAGATACCGCACAATTCTACGAACTTCTTGATGGATTCCGGTGTGAATCCTCTTCTGCGCAGTGCTGCGATGGATACCAGTCTGGGATCATCCCAGCCGTCCACGATGCCCTGTTCTACCAGCTTCTTGATATAACGCTTACCGGTCACCACATTGGTCAGGTACAGCTTTGCGAATTCGATCTGCTTGGGAGGATGAGGATATTCCAGTTCTCTTACCACCCAGTCATATAAGGGTCTGTGATCCTCAAATTCCAGCGTACAGATGGAATGGGTCACGCCTTCAATAGCATCCTCGATGGGATGCGCGAAATCGTACATAGGGTAAATGCACCATTTGTCACCGGTATTCTGGTGAGACATATGTGCCACACGATAGATGACGGGATCTCTCATGTTGATGTTGGGAGAGGCCATATCGATGCGGGCACGCAGTACCTTAGTGCCGTCCTCGTATTTGCCGGCCTTCATATCCTCGAACAGTGTCAGATTCTCTTCTACGCTTCTGGTGCTGCCGGGATCTTCCTTGCCGGGCTCGGTCAGGCTTCCTCTGTATTCACGGATCTGCTCCGCACTTAAGTCAGAGACATATGCCTTGCCTTTTTTGATCAGCTTTACGGCTGCTTCATACATTTGGTCAAAATAGTTGGATGCGAAAAAGAGTCTGTCCTCCCAGTCTGCTCCCAGCCACTTTACATCAGCCTTGATAGACTCTACGAACTCTGCCTTCTCCTTGGTGGGGTTGGTATCGTCAAAACGCAGATTGAATTTGCCGTTGTATTTCTGGGACAGGCCGTAGTTCAGCAGAATACTCTTGGCATGTCCGATATGAAGATATCCGTTGGGTTCCGGAGGGAAACGGGTGTGTACAGTATCGTATACGCCCTCCGCCAGATCTTTCTCAATGATCTGCTCTATAAAATTCTTCGATTCCTTTACTTCTGCGGAATCTACGATTTCCTTTTCGATCTCGCTCATGGTAATGTCCTTGCCTTTCGTTTACTTAATACTGTTTTCGTATCCTTTATCTTACCACACAAGAAAACTTTTATAAACCCTTCTCTTCAAAATAATTCAGCAAATTCTGCTCCGTCTCGATGAAGATATTGTGCAGATCATCCTCACTGGCCGCCAGATAATCTCCGGCCCTTCCGGTCATATAGCCGTCCTCGTCCCATACCGGGAACACTTTTACCCCCTGTGTCACCCCGATGGCATAGATGCGGAACTCATCCTTCGGCATGCACATGCGCACATATTCCGTGATCAGATGATTTCTGCCGTCCGTACCGTCCTTGACCCTGGGAACGTATGTCATATTCCTGCAGTAGTCCTCGGACACCGGAGCGTCGGACAGTTCCAGGATCCTGTGGAACCGCTCTCCCGCCACCCTGTGAAGTTCACCGTTTCTCTCCAGCGTGTAGCAGATATTCTGTCTGGTATCGATGTCCATGGTGCCGTTCTGGGTGCGGACGGACACCACCCTGCCAAGCTCCGCCAGATCAGAGGCCCTCACACAGGCCAGAGGGATTTTCTTTCTCTGATATCTTGTGCCCTCACTTACCGGGAATGCCCGGTCTTTGGCGTAGAGGATCCGGAACGTATCGAAATACTGCGTCATGCGGTTATTGAAATACGCTTCGGAATGCAGTGTTGGATATTTTTCCTCATATAATTTCATACTGATGTAGCCGCCGGCCTTCTCGTAATGTCCGCCGCCGGAACCGATGCCCTCCGAA
>ONZX01001362.1_pt1 | contig 12387 bp, 8 predicted proteins | sample 1671831 | NCBI WGS metagenome assembly ONZX01 (sample SAMN06348197, study PRJEB24527) | human gut metagenome | reverse complement strand
ATGCGCCGCTTCTGTTACTTCAGGGCTTTGAAGCCGATGTCGTGGCGGTAAAACATTCCCTCCGTGTCCAGCTTGTCGATGATTGCGTAGACCTTGTCTTGGGCGGACTTGAGGTCGGGGGCGGTGGTTTCGACGAGGAGGACGCGTCCGGAGGAGGCGACGAGGCCTTGGTCGCTGTTGGAGACGCCGGCGTAGTAGACGTGGGAGGCGTCGTCGACGGGGATGGAGGGGATTTTGGCACCCTTGATGACGTTGACGGGGTAGCCGTTGGAGGCGAGGACGACGCCGAGGGTGGCGTTGTCGCTGTCCCAGGTGAAGGCGGGGTTGCCGCCGTCGAGGATGGCGCTGATGGCTGCTCCGAGATCGCTGGTGAGCTTGGGGAGGACGACTTCGGTTTCGGGGTCGCCGAAGCGGGCGTTGAATTCGATGACCTTGGGGCCGTCGGCGGTGGCGATGAGGCCGGCGTAGAGGATGCCGGTGAAGGGGGTGCCTTCGGCGGCCATGGCTTCGACGGTGGGGCGCACGATGGTGTCGATGGCGGTGTCGATGACGTCCTGGCCGATCTGGGGAACGGGGCTGTAGGCGCCCATGCCGCCGGTGTTGGGACCCTGGTCGGCGTCCAAAAGACGCTTGTGGTCCTGCGAGGTCGCCATCGGGAGGATGTGCTCGCCGTCGACCATGACGATGAAGGAGGCTTCTTCGCCGTCGAGGAAGTCTTCGATGACGACGCGCGCGCCCGCGTTGCCGAACTCGTGCCCGGCCAGCATCATGTCGATCGCGGCGTGGGCTTCGTCTTCGGTCATCGCGACGACGACGCCCTTCCCGGCGGCGAGGCCGTCCGCCTTGATGACGATCGGCGCGCCCTTCTTCGCGACGTAGGCGTGGGCGGCTTCGGCGTCGGTGAAGCTCTCGTAGTCGGCGGTCGGGATGCCGTGGCGCTTCATGAAGGCCTTGGCGAAGTCCTTCGAGCTCTCGAGCTGCGCGGCGGCCTGCGTCGGCCCGAAGATCGCGAGACCGGCTTCGCGGAAGCGGTCGACGATGCCCGCGGCGAGCGGCGCCTCGGGGCCGACCAGCGTGAAGGCGACGTCGTGCTCGCGCACGAACGTGATCAGCTCGCCGATGTCGGTGAGCGGAACGTTTTCAAGACCGGGTTCGAGGGCCGTGCCGGCGTTGCCCGGGGCGACGTAGACCTTGCGGACGCGGTCGCTCTGAAGAAGACGCCAGGCGAGTGCGTGTTCGCGGCCGCCGCTGCCAACCACAAGAAGATTCATGGGAAACCTTTGGGGGTAATCGGGACGGGGACGCAGGCCCCTTCGACCCGTAGATGAGAAGAACGGGAGCCGGTGGGCTCCCGTCGATGCCGGACCGTCTTCGGTCCAATCAGACTTCGGTCATTCCTCGTCTTCGTCGTCGAAGACCGCCGAAGTGTAGACCTGCTGAACGTCGTCGAGGTCTTCGAGCGCGTCGATGAGCTTGCGCATCTTCACCGCGTCGGCGCCTTCCAACTTCGTTTCGTTCAGAGGCTTGTAGGTGATTTCGGAGAGGGCGGGCGTCATGCCGGCGGCTTCGAAGGCCTTCGAGACGGCGTCGAACTGTTCGGGTTCGCACGTCACTTCGATCGAGCCGTCTTCCGGATCCGTCACGACGTCGTCGGCGCCGGCTTCGAGCGCCACTTCCATCACGGCGTCTTCCGTCGCGGTGCCCGGGGCGAAGAAGAATTCGCCGGCGTGCTTGAACATGAAGGAAACGCTGCCTTCGGTGCCGAGGTTGCCGCCGTGCTTCGAGAGCGCGTGGCGGACGTCGGCGACGGTGCGCACGCGGTTGTCCGTCGTGCAGTCGATGATGATGGCGGCGCCGCCGAGGCCGTAGCCTTCGTAGCGGATTTCCTCGTAGGAGACGCCTTCCAACTGGCCGGTGCCCTTCAGAATCGCGTTTTGGATCGTGTCCTTCGGGACGTTGCCGCCGCGGGCCTTCACGAGCGCGAGGCGCAGACGGGAATTCGTATCCGGATCGCCCCCGCCCATGCGCGCGGCGACGATGATTTCACGAACCAGCTTCGTCCAGAGATTCGAGCGCTTGGCGTCCTGACGGCCCTTGCGATGCTGGATGTTGGCCCACTTGGAATGACCGGCCATGATGCTTCCTTCGAGTGTGTGAGATACGGGCGGCGGAACGTGCGCCGCGGACTGATGGGGCGGACACGCTTCCACGCGGAGGGCCGGCCCCGGAAAAAGACTGCGTATTCTAAACGATCGTGCCGGCTCCGTTGCGGAGCCGGCACGCGGAAAACCTTTCGCGCGAAGGCTTCGGAGAGCCTCCGCGCAGGGTCGGTCGGTTACTTCGCGAGAAGCGCCGTCACGGCGTTCGCCCAGACCTCAAGGCCCGTGTCGAGCGCCTTTTCGTCGACGTCGAACTTCGCCGTGTGGTGGCCCGACGGACGGTCGGCACCCAGGACGAAGAACGCGGCCTTGCCGCCCTTGGCCTGCACGCGGCGGGCGATGATCGTCGCATCTTCGGAGCCGCCGAAGTTCATCGGGTCGTCGCGGACCGTGACGCCCTTGACGGCGCCGGCGGCCTTGCGGAGCACTTCGACCATCTCTTCGTCGTTGATGAGGTCGACGGCTTCGCCCATCTTCTCGATCTTGTATTCGCAGCCCTGGGCGATCGCGCAGCCCTTGATGATGTCGACGGCGCGCTCGTACATGTAGGTGTTGATTTCGGCCGTTTCGCCGCGCACTTCCATCTTCATGACGGCCTTGCTCGGGATGACGTTGCGGCCTTCGCCGGCGGTGAGCTGGCCGACGTTGATGCGGCTCATGCCGCTGCCGTGACGCGGGATGCCGAGGAGCTGCACGAAGGCGTTGCAGGCCGCGGCCATCGCGTTCTTGCCGGCATTGGGTTCGACGCCGGCGTGGGCGGGCGCACCCTGGTAGGTGACGTCCAGCTTCGTCGTGCAGAGGAAGCCGTAGGGCTTGATCGAGACTTCGCCCGACTTGCACATCATCGCGATGTGGGCGGCGAGGAAGAAGTCCGCATCGTCGGCGATGCCGGAGGCGGCCATGCCGGCCGCGCCGCGCACGCCTTCTTCGGCGGGCTGGAAGAGGAACTTGATGCGGCCCTTCATCTCGTCCTTGTGGTCGGCGAACCAGTGCGCGAGCGCGAGGCCCGTCGACATGTGGGCGTCGTGGCCGCAGGCGTGCATGAAGCCCGGGCGTTCGCTCACGAAGCCTTCCTTCGCGGGCTTGTGGTCGGGTTCATGCGATTCCTGAACGGGGATGCAGTCGATGTCGAAGCGAACGGCGAGCGTGGGGCCGGGGCGGCCGGTGTCCATGACGGCGCAGCAGCCCGTGAAGCCTTCCATTTCGTCGAGCATCGCCTGAGAGACGCCGTTCTCAAGGGCGTACTGCTGCGCGGCCTCGACGAGCTTCGGATTGCGGCCGAGGCAGCTTTCCGGATCGATCACCTTCGTGCCCGTGAGCACTTCGTAGCCGTAGCCGCGGAGGGTTTCGATGAGATAGGCGGTCGTGCGGAATTCGCACCAGCCTTCTTCAGGCATCGTGTGCAGATGACGGCGGACATTGATCAGTTGGTCGTGATAGGCGCAGATATCGGACATGGCGCTTGACTCCTCAATATTTGGGTCCTTTGTCGGACGGGAACGGTCAGGATCCCGCCCCGGGATCTTCAGATTATTGGCATTGCCGAACTACTCCGCACTCGGAATTACCCTGAGAAGGGGACTTATGTCGGGATCCTCCGGCGCAAAGGCCTCCCATTCCTTTATCTACGGTCAAAGTCCGGTTTTTCAGGGTAGCCCGGTCAGCCAAATGTTCTATAGCATAGGGGGTATTACTGTTACCGGAGGATTACCCCACAGGGGATATTTCTCCGGCGTCCGCGGCCGGGTTGACCAACCCGCCGCGTTTTCACGCACCCCGACCCTTGGAGAACACCGAAATGACGTCCTGCCGTGAAGAAAGCCTTGCCTACGTCGGAAAACTCTTCGACGACGTTCGTGCCATGTCTCAGGACGGCCCGGGCGTCACGCGGCAGGGCTTCGGCCCGGTGGAAACGGCGGTGTTGGAGCGCCTCACGGAAGAAGGCGTCCGCCTGGGTCTTGAAATCCGCAAGGACGACGCGGGCGGCGTCTGGATGACGCTCCCCGGCCGCAACCGCGCGCTTCCCGCCTTCGTCGCGGGGAGCCACGCCGACAGCGTCCCGCAGGGCGGGAACTTCGACGGGCTTGCCGGCATCGTCGCCGCGATTGAAACCGCCCGCCGCATCAAGCACGACGGCGTCGAGTTGGAGCGCGACTTCACGGTCCTGATGATGCGCTGCGAAGAGAGCTCGTTCTTCGGGAAGGCCTACGCGGGCTCGCTCGGGATGATGGGGCGTCTCAAAGAAAGCGATCTGGAACTGAAGCACCGCACCGCGGGGACGACCCTGGGCGACGCGATCCGCAGCTGCGGCCTTCGCCCCGAACGCCTGACGACGGGCACCCCCGTCATCGACCCGAAGCGCATCGCCGCCTTCGTGGAACTTCACATCGAACAGGGCCCGACCCTCGACAGCGACCCGAAGGTGCGCACCGGCATCGTCACGGGCATCCGCGGCAACATCCGCCACAAGGCCGTGAAGGTCGTGGGCGAAACGGCCCACTCCGGCGCCGTCGACAAGTGCTACCGCCACGACGCGCTCCTCGCGGCCTGCCGCCTGATGAGCCGCATGGACGACCTCTGGGACGAACGCCTCGCCGCGGGCGACGACCTCGTCTTCACCTCGGGCGTCTTCCGCACGGGTGAGAACGCCGCCATCTCGGTGATTCCGGGCGAAGTGACCTTCACGATCGACATCCGGAGCCTCGACGACGCGACGCTTGAGCGCTTCCACAACATGCTTCTTGAAGAAGCCCGCAAGATCGGCGAGGCGCGGGGCGTCGAATTCATCTTCGACAAGCCGCTTCTCACCGCGCCCGCCCGCGTGAACGGTCCCCTTTCCGACAAACTCGCCGAAGCCGCGCAGCGGGCCGGTCTCCCCGTCCGACGCCTCGCGTCGGGCGCCGGTCACGATGCCGCCATGCTCGGCAACTGCGGCATCCCGACCGCCATGATCTTCGTGGCGAACCAGAACGGCTCGCACAATCCGCACGAAGCGATGAAGTTGGAAGACTTCGTCGCCGGCGTGGACGTGCTTGAAGCCGCCGTCAAGGATTTCGACCGCAATCGACACGCCTGACCTTCAAAACAAGAAGAACAACCATGATTGAACGAAAGAAGCCGAACGTCTTCATTCTTGACGACGTTCCTTTGTTCCGAAAGGCGATCAACGACGTGCTGGCCGCCTCCGACGAATTCACCGTGTTGGGGGCCACCGGCGACGAGCAGGTGGGACTCTCGCTTGCGACCCTTCAACCCGACATCGCCCTCGTCAACCTGGAATCGACCGCCTTCGACCCGATCGGCGTGCTCGATGAAATCAAGCGCCGCTCGCCCGCCTGCCGCGTCGTCATGCTGATGAATTCGGCGCAGAGCGCGACGACGCTCCTGAAAGCCATCCAGCACGAGGCGAACGGCTACCTGCTGCGATCGATCGAGATCGACGAATTCCTCGCCCAGATGCGAAACGTCGCCGCGGGCGGCATGGCCGCCTCGGAGAAGATCACTTCGGCGCTCGCGGACCAACTCCGTTCCACGAGCACGTCGGGCGTCATGGACCAGAACGTCACACAGCTTCTCACGCGCCGCGAATACCAGATCCTGCGATGCCTTGCGTCGGGCCTCGTCAACACCGAGATCGCCGAGGCGCTCCGCATCTCGGAAGGCACCGTCAAGGTCCACGTCAAGCACCTCCTCAAGAAGCTCCGAGTGCGCTCGCGCCTTGAAGCGGCCATCTGGGGCGCGGAGCGCGGCCACCGCCTCTCGCCCAAGGAAATGCGCGACGGCATGCAGTGAGTCTTCCGGGCTCTTTCGTCTTCCACCGGTTCGGCTTCGGCCGAGCCGGTTTTTTATTGGCCGCGCCTTCGAGCCCAAACGGGTTTGACAGTTCAGGACCCTTCATCGCCTTCGGTTTCCTTCAGCCGCAAGCCTTCCGGAGGACGAACCCTTTTTCCGAAATGTAGCGCCCGCAGACATAGTGACCGCGTCGGCGGGTCCGACCGAGTTTGACAGCTCAAGGCCCTTCGGCGCCATCGATTCCCTTCAGCCGCAAGGCATCTGGAGGACGAACCCTTTTTCCGAAATGTAGCGCCCGTAGACATGGTGACCGGGTCGGCGCGCCCGACCGGATTTGACAGTTCAGGACCCGTCGGCACCTCCGGTTCCCTTCAACCGCAGGCTTTCCGGAGGACGAAGGCTTTTTCCGGAATGTAGCGCCCGCAGACATGGTGACCGCACCTCCACCGCCATGCCCGCGGGGAGGACGGCCGACCTGCACGGCTAAGTAAAAAAGCCCCGCGCAGGGCTGCGCGGGGCTTTCTCTTGGTCCGGTTGGTGCGCCCGAGGAGGCGCACCTCTCCTTTTGTCCTCTAAAGCTTTTATTTTTAGATGTACCCGTAGGCCAGACCGAGGAAGTAACCCACGATCGAGGCGGTGATGACGCCGATGAGGCCCGGGAGAATGAAGGAGTGGTTGATCACGAAGCGGCCGATGTGGGTCGTGCCGGAACGGTCAAACTGCAGAGCGGCCAGGTCGGACGGGTAGGTCGGCAGGATGTAGTAGCCGTAGCAAGCCGAGCTGAACGCAACCACGAGGCCCGGAGGCGTGCCGATGGCGAGCGCCACAGGAACGATCGTCGCAACGGCGGCGGCCTGAGAGTTCACGAGCTTCGAGACGAGGAGCAGCACGATGGCGTAGGTCCACGGCGCTTCACGCACCCACTCGGTCAGAACAGTCTTCAGGTTGTTCAAGTGAGCGGCGAACATCGTGTCGGCCATCCAAGCCACACCGTAGACCGCCACGATGGCGACCATACCAGCGTTGAAGACGGCGGTCTTGGCAACGGCGGAGGCGCGGGTCTTGCAGAACATGATCATCAGGGCGCCGGCGCTGAGCATGAACATCTGGATGGCGAGCGTCATGGAGAGCTTCTTGCCGCCGACGGCCGGACGCAGATCCGGGAACATGCCGAGCGCAGCGACGACCGCAACGGTCGCGAGGAAGATCCAAAGGGAGGCCCACTGTTCGGGACGGAACTTGACGCCGATGAGCGTGGTCGTTTCACCGTAGACGTACTTCTTCTGTTCCGGATCCGAGATCAGCTTCTGGAACTCTTCGTCCTTATCGAGGTCCTTGCCGCGGAAGACCGAGTAGGTCGCTTCCGCGAAGAGGCCGACGATGGCGGACGGGATCACGATCGCGAAGAGCTGCGTGAAGCCGAAGGCGTGGCCGCCGACTTCATAGCCGTCCAGGAGGGCGATCATCGACACGGCGGCCACGGCGGCCGGCGAGCAGATCACGCCCATCTGAGCAGCAATCGTCGAAGCGGCCATCGGGCGTTCCGGACGGATGCCGTTCTTGATGGCGACGTCGTAAATAATCGGGAGCATCGTGTACACCACGTGGCCCGTACCGCAGAGAACGGTCAGGAACCAGCAGAGGTACGGAGCCAGGTAGCAGACCGCACGGGGATGGCGGCGAAGCGCCTTTTCAGCGATCTGAAGGAGGCAGTCCAACCCGCCCGCAGCCTGCAGGGTCGCAGACGCGCAGACGACGGCCAGAATCGTCAGGATGACGTCGACCGGGGGCTTGCCCGGGGCAACCCCGAAGCCAAAGATCAGCACGATGAGGCCGATACCGCCGATGAGGCCCAGGCCCATACCGCCCTTGCGGGCACCGTAGAACAGTGCCGCCAAAACGACGATCAGCTGAATCCAAAAGTCAAATCCGAGAGTCATGTCTTTTCTCGCATGTGGATAGAGGACGCCCGAATTGTCCTCCCGTACCACCCTAAACGGGGTAGTTATTCCGCGGGAGTTTGATCGAGTACAAATTTTTACGGATGGCAACCCTTGATTTAAGATATACACCCTAAGGGTTATCTTGATCTCCCTTAGGGGTATTCCGCAGGTACCGTTATTTCACGGCGAAAACTATCGTTTCGATGGGCTCGACAAGAGGCTTGTTTTCCGCGGCCACGGGCGTAGAATGATTGACCGACGGCATGTCGGACGACGCTGCGGATCGATCGGCCCCACTCTTCCGGTCTACCACTTACGGACAGTTCGCGCCGCCTGATTGCTTCCTTCGCAGTAGCTCTGCGGAGGACGACCCATAGGAGAAAAACACCCATGACCACGGTGATCAAGCAGAACGACCTCATCGAGAGCGTCGCCGCTGCCTTCCAGTACATCAGCTACTACCATCCCGCCGACTTCCTCCGTCACATGGCCGCGGCCTATGCCCGCGAGGAAAGCCCCGCCGCGAAGGATGCGATCGGCCAGATTCTCGAAAACTCCCGCCTCTGCCAGATCGGCCACCGTCCGATCTGCCAGGACACCGGTCTTGCCGTCGTCTTCGTGAAGGTCGGCATGGACGTCCGTTGGGAAGGCTTCACGGGCTCGGTTGAGGACGCCATCAACGAAGGCGTGCGCCGTGCCTACACCTGCCCCGAAAACGTCCTGCGCTTCTCCGCGGTGAACCCGCCGGAATTCGCCCGCAAGAACACGAAGGACAACACCCCCGCCATCATCCATTGGCAGGTCGTCCCGGGCGACAAGGTCGAGATCACGGTCGCCGCGAAGGGCGGCGGCTCGGAAAACAAGTCCAAGCTCGCCATGCTCGTCCCGTCGGACAGCATCGTCGACTGGGTGCTCGAACAGATTCCGCACATGGGCGCCGGCTGGTGCCCGCCCGGGATCCTCGGCATCGGCATCGGCGGTACCGCTGAAAAGGCCGCGCTTCTCGCGAAGGAATCGCTCAACGAACCCCTCGACATGCTCGACCTTCTCGCCCGCGGTCCGCAGACCGACGAAGAGAAGCTCCGCGTGGAGATCTACAACCGCGTCAACGCGCTCGGCATCGGCGCGCAGGGCCTGGGCGGCCTCACGACCGTCCTCGACGTCAAGGTCAAGATGTACGCGACCCACGCCGCTTCGAAGCCCGTTTGCATGATCCCGAACTGCGCCGCCACGCGCCATGCGCACTTCGTGCTCGACGGTTCCGGCCCGGTCTACCTCGACCCGCCGAAGCTCGAAGACTTCCCCGAATTCGACTGGAAGCCCGACGTCGAAAAGAGCAAGCGCGTCAATCTCGACACCCTCACGAAGGAAGAAATCCTCTCGTGGAAGCCGGGCGACACGCTCCTGCTTTCGGGCAAGCTCCTCACGGGCCGCGACGCCGCGCACAAGCGCATCAACGAAATGGTCGCCAAGGGCGAACCGCTCCCCGTCGACTTCCACAACCGCGCCATCTACTACGTCGGCCCGGTTGACCCGGTCGCGAGCAAGGGCGAAGTGGTCGGCCCCGCCGGCCCGACGACCTCGACCCGCATGGACAAGTTCGTCGACATGATGCTCTCCGAACCCGTCGGCCTCGGCCTGATGGTCGGCAAGGGCGACCGCGGCCCCGTCGCCCGCGAAGCGATCAAGAAGCACCAGTCCGCCTACCTGATCGCCGTCGGCGGCGCCGCCTACCTCGTCGCCAAGTCGATCAAGCAGAGCCGCGTGCTCGCCTTCGGCGACCTCGGCATGGAAGCCATCTACGAGTTCGAAGTGGAAGACATGCCCGTCACGGTGGCGGTCGACCACACCGGCGACTCGATCCACATCAACGCCCCGAAGTTCTGGGCTGCGAAGATCGCGGAAAAGAAGGGCTGCTGCGGCTGCTGATTTTCTGACGGACCTCACGGTCCGGCATGATCGATGAGAGGACCCGCTCCGGCAACGGAGCGGGTTTCTTTTCGCCCGTCCTTCGCCCTTCCGGTCCTCGGGTTTCCCGGTGTGCCGCATAAACCTGAGCGGAGGTCCTGATGCTTACAATACGTAACACCCCTTTGCGGGGCGTACGGGAAGCAGTACTTTCGGGCATTGTTTGTCAGCGCCCTCTTCGCCATACTTTGAAGCGTTTGTATCAATGGGAAGTGCGCCCGTCCCCCTCCCGCCATGAGGGCGCCGCTTCCCCAAAAGAAGAAAAGCACATCATGGACCGACGCAAGCTGATCGCCCTCGCGGGCGCCGCCAGTGCCCTCCTCGCCCTGACGGGCTGCCAAAAGGAGGCGCGCGCCCCCACCCCCGCGAAGCCTCTCCCCGTCACCACCCACGTCGCGCACGCCACGAACGAGCCGCACCGGATCGAGATTCTCGGACAGGCCGAAGGCGGCCGCGAAGTCGAAGTCCGCGCCCAGGTGAGCGGCCTTCTTCAGTCGATCGAATACCAGGAGGGCGACCTCGTCGAAGCGGGCGACGTGCTCTTTCGCATCGATCCGCAGAGCTTCCGCGCAAAGTATGAAGCCGCCCGCGCGCAGCGCGAGGAAGCGGCCTCGAACCTGGAGCAGGCCGAGCGTGAGCTGAAGCGCAACGACGCGCTATTGAAGTCCGGCGCCGTCGCCCAGAAGACCTACGACGATGCGCTCTCGCTCAGAAACCAGATGCGCCATGCGCTCGCCACCGCGAAGGCGAACGAGCACGACGCGAAGATCAACCTCGACTGGACCGAAGTCCGCGCCCCGGCGACGGGCTACGCGGAACGCGCGCAGGTCAACCCCGGCGCCCTCATCACGAGCGCGACGACGCTTCTCACCACCGTCACCCAGCACGACGACGTGCGGGTCACTTTCGCGCCGTCCGACCGCGACCTCGCGGGCGCGACCGTCACGACCGCGAACCCCGTGCGGCTCTTCAGGAAGGACGGCACCGAACTCCAGGCGAAGCTCGACTACGTCGCGCAGTCGATCACCGCTGATCTAGGGTCCCGCACGATGCGCGCCCGCGTCCAGGAAGGCGCGGCGCTCCTTCCCGGCGAATTCGTCAAGGTGCGTCTGCAAACCTTCGTCGAGGAAGGCGTCTTCCGCGTCCCGCAGAAGGCCGTGCTCCAGCGCCCGGACGGCACCTACGCGCTCTACCTCGTGCGCGACGGCAAGGCCCGCGCGCAGACCGTGACGGTCGGGCTTTGGGAAGGGGCCGACTGGATCATCCGCTCGGGGCTCCGTGAGGGCGACGTCGTCATCACGAACCAACTCGTGCGTCTTCGCGACGGCGCGGCGGTGACGACGGAGGACGAAGCCGCCAATGCTGACGCCTCCCAGGCGGACGCCGGCTGAGGAGCGCGTACGTCATGCTCAGTCAGTTCTGCATCCGACGACCGATCTTCGCGACGGTCCTCTCGCTCATCATCGTGATTTCCGGCCTGATGGCGATGCGCATCCTGTCGCTCTCGCAGTACCCGGACATCACGCCGCCGATGGTGCGCGTCTCCGCGACGTACGAAGGCGCCGACTCGCTCACGATGGCGCGTACCGTCGCCCAGCCGATCGAAGACCAACTCTCCGGCATCGAGGGCCTTCTCTACTACACCACGAGCATCCGAAGCAACGGCGACATCTCGATCACCTGCGTCTTTGAAGTGGGGACGGACCCCAACGACGCGATGCTCGAAATCAACAACCGCGTGCGTACGGCCGAAAGGCGCCTCCCCGACACGGTCCGCAATCAGGGCGTCTCGGTCCGAAAGCGCTCGGACGACTCGCTCCTCTCCGTCGCGCTCCACTCGCCCGATCAGTCGATGGACGTGATCGCGATGGCGGACTACGCGAACCTCAACATCGTCGACGAACTGAAGCGCCTCCCCGGCGTGGGCGACGTCACGGTGTTCGGGAACACCCAGTCCGCGATGCGCATCTGGCTCGACCCCGAACGCATGGCGCAGCTGGGCGTCACGGTGAAGGACGTCGAGAGCGCCGTCGAAGCCCAGAACGCGCAGCGCACCGCCGGGCGCCTCGGCACGACGCCGACCGTGAGCGAGCAGCAGCTCTACTACACGATCTCCGCGCCGGGTCAGCTCCTTACCCCGGAAGAATTCGGCAACATCGTCCTCAAGTCGGACGGCAAGGGCGGGTTCGTGAGGATCCGCGACCTCGCGCGCACCGAAATCGGGAAGCGCAGCTACGACTTCCGCGTGGACCTCGACGGCAAGCCCGGCGTCAACGTGGGCGTGTACCTTCAGACCGGCGCCAACGCCATGGACGCGGCGGCGCTCGTCAAGGCGAAGCTCACCGAGCTCGCCGAACACTTCCCCGAAGGGAGCTTGAGCTACATCATCACCGACGACACGACGGTGTTCGTGTCGGCGTCCCTGAACGAGGTCTACCGGACGTTGGGCGAAGCGGGCATCCTCGTGCTCATCGTCGTCTTCCTCTTCCTGCAGAGCTGGCGCGCGACCAGATCGGAAGAGCGTC
>ONZX01001361.1_pt1 | contig 12390 bp, 10 predicted proteins | sample 1671831 | NCBI WGS metagenome assembly ONZX01 (sample SAMN06348197, study PRJEB24527) | human gut metagenome | reverse complement strand
TCCGTCTGATGACCGACAGCGGAGATCACCGGAATCCGGCAGTCAAAAATGGCCCGTGCCACCATTTCTTCGTTAAATGCCCACAGATCCTCTATAGATCCACCGCCCCGTCCGACAATGATTACATCCACGCCGATCTGTTCAAGTGCATGAATTCCATGGACAATTGATGCTGCCGCACCCTCTCCCTGCACCAGGGCCGGGCAGAGAATCAGCTGCACATACGGGTTCCTGCGCCCTGCAATATTGCGGATATCCTGAATCGCTGCCCCGGTCTCTGCCGTAACAATCCCCACGGTTTTTGCATAGGTGGGAATGGGCTGTTTGTATTCCTCCGCAAACATTCCCATCTCTTCAAGCTCCCGCTTTAACGCTTCAAATTTCAGATACAGATTTCCCTCTCCGTCCCGTTCAATCGTCCGTGCATAGATCTGGTATCTGCCATCTCTTTCATACACTTCCACGGATCCGGTCACAACCACACGGTCGCCCTCTTTCATCGGGAATTTTAATCCTTCCCTGCGGCTTCCTGCAAACATGATCGCGTTTATCGTTCCGTCTGCATCTTTCATTGTAAAATAAATATGCCCGCTGGAGTGATACTTACAGTTAGATACCTCTCCCTTGATGCTGATATGGTGCAGCATAAAGTCCTGAGCGAACATATTTTTAATGTATTTATTTACCTGCCCTACCGAATATACATGTTTCATCATTCTGCAAACTTTGCAAGAATTCCATTGACAAATGCCGGTGACTCATTGGTTCCGTATTGTTTTGCCAGTTCCACAGCCTCATTGACCGCAACCTTAAACGGAATCTCATCATCATAACGGATCTCATATACCGCCAGACGGATCAGTGCCAGATCTACTTTGCCCATACGGGTTGTCTTCCAGCCTTTTGCGACTTCATTGATTGCCTCATCAATTTCTGACAGATGGTTATAGATATCCCGATAGCGCTCTGCGATATACTGGAAATCCTTGTCTGTCACATGGTCAACTTCCTCGCCAAATAATACCAGCTGTTCTGACAGTTCTCCCGCGTCAAAAAATTCTACACGGAAAAGCATCTTAAATACATTTTCTCTTAACTCTCTTCTTGTCATCTTCTCTCCTCGCTTAAAAATAAAGGATGTCTTTCGTTCAGACATCCTTTATTATACCATATTCTGTTTCGAATACAAAGATTTAATTGTCAGTTCCCATATCAACACTTGCAATACGGACATTGACAACAGCGACTGTCAGGCCTGTCATATTCTCAATGGCAGCCTTTACTTTATCCTGTACCTTGGCAGAGACTTCCGGAATGCTGTAACCATATGCAATGTTGATGGCAACATCAACCTTTACTTCGTTGTCCATAATTTCAATCATGATTCCCTTAGAAAGGTTCTTCATGCCGAGCTTGCTGACAATTTCGTTTGTGATGTTTCCCGCCATGGAACTGACGCCATCTACTTCTGTTGCTGCAAGTCCTGCAATGATCGCAACGACTTCATCTGCGATACGGACATCCCCGATGGGATCTGATTTTATCTGAACTGTTTTTCTGCTATCAGCCATAATACAATTGCCTCCTCAGTATTTTATCTTTGCTTATTATAACAGACTCTGTATTATTTGGAAAGCATAAAATTATACAACCTGCCCCTTGGATACATATACCTGATACGACTCATTTCCGGTCAGTGACTTGCCCTCTGTGACACGTACATTCTTGTCGGTAATCACGTATTCCACGCTTGCATTATCTTCCACTACGGTATCCTGCATCAGCACACAGTTTTTCACTTTTGCGCCTTTTCCAACGTGAACGCCTCGAAACAGGACGCTGTTTTCGACTTCTCCCTCGATCACACAGCCATCGGCAACCATAACATTCTTTGCTTTGGAACCGTTGATATAACGGGTCGGGTTATCGTCACGGATCTTGGTGTAAATCTGATTTGGAGAAAACAGTGCATTTAAGTTTTCTTCCTGTAACAGACGCATATTTTCTTCAAAATAACTCTGGGTATCATGGATATTGACCACATAGCCATCGTAGCAGAACCCGCGGATATCCAGCCGGTCAATCTGCTTGTCCAAAAGGTCACGTACAAAGTAAGTATGCCCATGTACATACGCATCATCTATCATATTGATCAAAAACTCGCGTTCTACCACATAAATATTCATGCTGAAATTCATCTCCCCCTCTTCGGTCGGGTTGATGTAAATCTTGCTGACGCGGTCTCCGTTCATGCCGAGTGCATAGTACAGATCCATGCGGTCCCTGCTCTGACGGATAAATGCCTTCGGAATTTCCTGCTTGCGGTACATCATGGTCACATCCGCACCACTCTTGATATGCGCATCTAAAAGTTCATTAAAATCAAAATTGATGGCAATATTTGCATCGGTCATAATGACATATTTCTGTGGCTGCTTTAACAGATATCCGCGCAGACTCTCAAGTGCCTCGATGCGTCCCTCGAATACCTTTACCTGTTTCTGTGCGAACGGAGGAACAATATTCAGGCCTCCGTTTTTGCGGACCAGATCCCACTCACGGCCGGCGCCGAGATGATCCAGCAGGGAATGGTAATTTTTTCTTACGATAATGGAAATATTGTCAATTCCGCTATGTACCATGCTGGAAAGAATAAAATCGCACATGCGGTATCTGCTGGCAAATGGAATGGATGCCATGAGGCGCTCCGAAGCCAGCTCCGGCACCATTGCATCATAGCTGTTCGGGAAAATAATTCCCAATGCCTCTGTCTTTGAATTTAACATTGCTCCTCACCCTCCTTCACATCTTCATAAATCATAGCGCTCGGACCAATTTTTGCTCCTTTTCCGATCGTTACATCCGCTGCAATTGTGGCAACTTCTCCGACACCTTCTCCTTCTGGCTTAGCTCCCACAACGGCATCTTCTTCTACGGTTGCATTTTCTGCAATGATACAGTGTCTGACAACTGCACCTGCCTTAATGGTGGAATGTCCCATCACAACCGCATCCTCTACGATAGCACCTTCCTCCACGGTAACACCCGAAAACAGAATCGAATGTCTGACCGTTCCCTTGATATTACATCCATCGGTAATCAGACAGTTATCCAACACAGCATTCTCTCCGATCCGGTGACCGGTCATACCACTGTTTCGGCTGTAAATCTTCCAGTTTTCATCAAACAGATTGATTCCACTGTGCTCCGGATCAAGCACTTCCATATTTGCCTCCCACAGAGACGGAATGGTTCCGACATCTTTCCAGTATCCGTTGAAATGATAAGCATACATCTTTCTTCCGTCACGCAACAGATTTGGAATAATATTGTTTCCGAAATCGTTCTCTGAATTTGGATCTGCTTCGTCCTCAATCAGATATTTTTTTAAAATATCCCAGTTGAATATGTAGATTCCCATGGACGCAAGATTGGATTTCGGCTCCTTTGGTTTCTCCTGGAATTCCGTAATCTTATCATCCTCGTCTGCTACCATCAGACCAAAACGGGATGCATCCTCCCACGGTACTTCCATGACTGCGACCGAAAATTCTGCTCCCTTCTTCTTATGGAATTCAAGAAAATCACTGTAATCCTGTTTGCAGATCTGGTCTCCCGAGAGAATAATTACATACTGCGGATCATAGCGTTCAATAAAAGCAATATTCTGATAAATAGCATTTGCCGTGCCTTTGTACCAGTCAGACCCCGATGCTTTCTGGTACGGCGGAAGCACATGCACACCTCCGTAAAGACGGTCCAGATCCCACGGCTGGCCATTTCCAATATACTCGTTTAATACAAACGGCTGATACTGGGTCAGAATACCCACCGTATCAATTCCTGAATTTACGCAGTTCGACAGCGGAAAATCAATGATACGGTACTTTCCCCCAAACGGAACTGCAGGCTTTGCAAGCTTCTGTGTCAGTGCATATAATCTGGACCCCTGGCCTCCGGCAAGCAACATTGCAACTAGTTCTTTTGCCATATAAGTATCCCCCTTCTGTTCATAATAAATTACACTTATTATGGTATCATAAAAGGTGGATAATTCCTAGCACTTTTGGCTCTTTTCGTTTTTTTTAGCAAAAACTTTTGTACTATGATATAATAAGAGAAACAAATCATAACGGAATCAGGAGGAAATCCCATTGAAACGATTACACTTCACCAGATGCAGGACTTCTTTGCTTGCTGTTTTACTCGCTTTTTCCGTAGCTTTTGTACCTGTACCATCCATTTCTGATACAAGTTCCAATTCTGCAGCACTCCTTACGACTGCACAAGCTGCCAAAAAGAACACCAAAAACAGTTTTTCACTCAATGAAGTACCAAAATACAACGGAAAAGCTTCTGTTGTTGTACACGGCAACCAGCCCTATTTTACTTCGCGGGAAAAGCAAAACACCAAAGGTTTTGAGTCGTATCATAAACTTGATAAACTCGGACGCTGCGGTGTCGCCTATGCCAATGTAAGCATTGATACCATGCCGACTGAAAAGCGCGGGGAAATCGGACAGATCCGGCCTTCTGGCTGGCATACGGTCAAATACAGCGGCGTGGTAGACGGAAACTATCTGTACAACCGCTGCCATCTGATCGCTTACTGTCTTACAGCTGAAAATGCCAACAAAAAGAATCTGATTACCGGTACCCGTTATCTGAACAACGAAGGCATGCTGCCTTATGAGACAAAGACGGCCCAGTATATCGACAAAACAAAAAACCATGTTTTATACCGTGTGACACCGGTTTTTAAAGGCAGTGATTTAGTTGCCTCCGGTGTACTGATGGAAGCCTACTCTGTAGAGGATCAGGGAAAGGGAATCTCTTTTTGTGTGTACTGCTACAATGTGCAACCGGGTGTTGCCATAGATTATGCCACCGGTGACAGTCATCTGCGTAGAAAAAATAACCAGAATTCCCATAAAAGTTCTGCAAAGGAACACGCATCCACGGTCTATATTTTAAATACCAACACCAAAAAATTCCACAAGCCGGACTGTTATTCGGTAAAGCAGATGCGCAGTAAAAACCGAAAAAAATACAAGGGGCTCCGCAAGAAATTGATCAAAGACGGATATTCCCCTTGTAAAAACTGCAACCCATAACGGCTGCCGGTATTTTGACAACTATACTTCAAACGTATTCAGCCTTGCGGCAAGTTCGTGGGAACCTGCTGTAAGTCCTGATATATCATTTTCCACCTCATTCATATGTGCTGCCAGTTCCTGTGTCGTTGCCGTAACCTGCTGGCTTGCGGCTGCGGTGCTTTGTGCACTTCCTTCTATCTTTTCCACCTGCTCCGATACGGAATGGATCTCTGACATGGTCTGTAAAACGATGGATGAAATCCGGGCTACTTTTTCATTCGTCTCGGAAATGCCATCTTCAATCAGGGAAAAGGAAGTAATCACTTCGCTGGTATCATCAATATTTGTCTGATTGCTGTTTACAACCAGATCAATACATTTTGCGCACTCTTCGAATCCGTTGACAAGTGATGTGATAATGGTTTTGATGCGCTCCAGCTCATTGGATGTATTCTCAGACAATCCTTTGATGCTTTCTGCAACAACGGCAAACCCTTTTCCGGCTTCCCCTGCCCGAGCTGCTTCAATGGATGCATTCAGGGCAAGCAGGTTTGTTTCGGATGCGATTTCTTCAATACTGGAGAGAATTTCTGACATTTTTTCGATCGTCTGGTTCGTTTCTGCAATCCGGGAAGCAATGGTGGAAACATTATCGGTCATCTGTGCACTTCCCTTTGACATTGCCTCTATATGGTGTTTCATATTACCGGAATTTTCGCGCAAGGTCTCTGTACATTGATTGATATTCTCTGTTACAGAAGCTATTTCATCCTCCCCACTCTGGATATCCGTAATGGTTTTATGCATCTGTCCGATTGCTTCTGCCTGATGGGTTGCTTCCGCTGCAATGCCTTCAATGGCATCTGCAATCTGCCCGGTCGCTTTGTGTGCGGAATCGGTCATGTCCTTCAACCGGTCCCCGGCATCCGTTACGCTCTGGGATATGGACATACTGTCTTTTATGATGCCGCCAAATTTTTCCATGGATTCATTGGCATTTCTGACCATTGCACCAAGTTCGTCCTGCCGGTTTATCACGTTACTGTCAACCGCACCGGTGAGTTTCCCGGAAGAAATGTTTTCGAGTTTTCCACGGATGACATCCAATACCTTTACGAGACGTCTTGCGACAAAATAAGTAAGGAATATCATTGCTATGATAAGGATAATACACTCAGCGATCAGTATGCATACATCCTGCCGGAAAGTCTGTTCGATTTTTTTCGTATTTGCACTTGCTTCAATATTTGCATTGATATCATCCGTATAGCATCCTGTCGTCAGCACCCAGTTCCACGGCTCAAATTCCTCACTGTAAGCAATTTTAGGTGCCTGTGTTTTGCCATCAGATTTCGTAAAAATAAATTCGTTGAACCCGCCGCCTTTTTCTGCTGCTTTCATGATTTCCTGTATGATCATGACCCCGTTATTGTCTTTTAATTCTTTCCGGTTTGATCCTTCCTGATCTGGCAGGATCGGATGCATGACAAGGGTATAATCAGTACTGTCTACCCAGATATATCCATCTCCTTCATCTCCGTAGCGGAAATTTCTCAATGTCTCAAGTGCGTTTGTCTTTGCGGTTTCTTCATCCATCTGCCCGTTTTGGAACTGGTCGTAATAATACTTCACGATGGTAATTCCCGACTGTACCTGCGACTTTACTTCTGTTTTGTATCCATCCAGAATATCCTCATACCGGATATCTTTGATGGTTGTTTCCGTAAATTTGAATATGCCCGCACATGTGCCGACAAGGATCAGACATGCCGCTATGATAATTCCTGTAAAAATTACGGACAGTCTGGCTGACAGTGATTTTTTCATTTGTAAGACCTCCCAATTGCTAAACATAGCTTATATATTTACTGTTACCGTTATATTATATTATAACACTTTTCCCATGTTTATCCAACAGACGCAGCCCTATTTTCCAATGATTTCATCGGTATTGATGAATTCATACGGTGTCTGCTGGTAAACATAATAATTCAGCCAGTTTGCATAAAGGATATTTCCATGTGACCGCCACTGCAGCATCGGCCGCTGCGTTGGATCATCGTCCGGATAATAATTACACGGAAGCGTGATCGCAAGTCCCTTCTCCCTGTCACGCTTATATTCACTGTCTAATGTCATCCGGTCATATTCCGGGTGTCCCATCACAAAAATCTGGCTGCCATCCTGATTGATTACCAGAAAAACCCCCGCCTCTTTTGATTTTGCCAGAATGGTCAGTTCTTCATGCTTTAAAATATCTTCCTCCCGGATCTCGGTATGCCGGGAATGTGGAGCATAAAAATAATCATCAAATCCGCGTACCATCGGAATCTTGCGATTCATTACATGGTGCCGGAATACCCCGAACATTTTCTGCTTTAGATCATATTTTTGGATTCCGTAATGATAATAAAGTGCAGCCTGCGCCCCCCAGCACAAATGCAGGGTGGATGTCACATGCTTTTTGGACCACTCCATAATCTCACACACTTCATCCCAGTAATCGACTTCTTCATATTTCATCTGTTCCACCGGTGCACCGGTAATGATCAGCCCGTCAAAATACTGGTTCTTAATTTCCTGAAACGTCTGATAAAACTTGTTCAGGTGGCTCTTTGAAGTATGGGTGGATGCATGGGATGCCGGTGCAAGCAGCGATACGTCTACCTGTAACGGGGTGTTTGACAATGACCGGAAAATCTGCAATTCCGTCTCTTCTTTCAGTGGCATCAGGTTCAGAATCACGATATTGATCGGACGAATATCCTGATGCATCGCACGGGACTCATCCATCACGAAAATATTTTCCTGTTCGAGGATCTCCTTTGCAGGCAGATCACTTTGTGTTCTGATTGGCATAACTTTTTCTACCTCCCACCAAATTGTTCTATAAATGTATCTTCGGAAATAATCGGAATTCCCAGTTCTTTTGCCTTACGATTCTTAGATGATGCGGATTCTACGTCATTGTTGACAAGATATGCCGTCTTTTTTGAGACGCTTCCTGTCACTTTTCCGCCCTGGCTTTCTACATAGGCCTTAAATTCATCCCTGTTTTTATAGTGATGCACATCTCCGGTGATCACAAAGCTCAGTCCCGCACAGCTGCCGGAAGAAGTATCCTGCACTTCTACATGTTCTATCGAAAGTTCATGAAGCAGATCCTCAAACCCACTGTGGTTTTTTTCATTCTGATACCAGGTTACAATTGATCGGGAACGTTCCGCTCCGATCCCCTCAATATCCTCAAACCCGTCCCCCTGATGCAGACGTTGCAAAAAGCCTTCAAAACCAATGGCGGCAACAATTTTTTTCCCGGCATCCACACCGATCAGCGGTATGCACAGGGCAAATATAAAGTTCACCGGATGTACCTGCCGGCTTTTTTCAATGGACTGTTCCATATTTGCCACAGATTTTTCACCAAAGCCCTCCATCTGGCTGATCTCCCCGAAATGCTCTTTCAAGCGGAAAATATCCGCAAATTCATGGATAAATCCCGCATTCATAAAACGGAGCATCGTCTGAATGGAAAGGCCGTCGATATCCATCCCCCACTTGCTGACAAAACGGGTAAATTTCTTGACATTTTTGGCTGTACAGTCCGGATTGGTACAATGCAGGGTCTTTGTGCCACTGTTTTCACTCACATGAACTTTTGTCGGTGCATGGCACACCGGACACTGGGATGGAATCTCCGGAGCACCTACAGCATCTTTTACCGCAATACATTTCGGAATGATCTTATTAGCTTTGATCACGGAAAGTGTACACTCTTTTCCGATTCCCAGACGCTCGATCTCGCTGATATTGCATAGAGATGCTCTCGATACCGTTGTTCCCTCAATCTGCACCGGTTCAAACACGGCAACCGGGGAAATCGTAGACACCGCACACGACCATTCGATATATTTTAGTTTTGTATCCACGGCCTCATCCTGCCATTTGAACGCAAAACCGGCGCGTGTCGCATGATGCCCGGTCACGCTTCCCGATGCCGCATAATCCGTATCATCATAACAGATCACCAGACCATCTACCGGAATATCCATTTTTCCGCTCTCTACAAGTTTCGTCCATCGGTCAATGGCTTCCGGAAGTTTTTGGGCGGTTGTCGCTTCCCGGTCTACCACATCAAATCCCAGTTCTTCCAGAAAGTGCATCCGCTCTCCCCACGATACCATCGGCTCATCCAGATGCACCAGTGTAAATGCATGAAACCTGACATGGCGTGCCTTCACTTCTGCCGGATCTTCCAGATTCAGCGTTCCGGATGCCAGATTTCGCGGATTTGCATATTTTTCATCGTCATCCTCAATCATGTCGTTGATCTGTGCAAAATCTGTATAGGATATGGCAGCTTCTCCTCGCACAACCAGATGCCCCTGATACGAAATCTTTTGCGGGAATCCTCCGATCGCACCCTTTAAAAATGTAATGTTGGTACCCAGGTTTCCATTTCCTCTGGTAAGAATTTTTACAAGATTTCCGTTATCATACGTCAGAACCAGCGTAAGTCCGTCCAGTTTCCATGACAGCCAGATCGGATAAACTCCCGCCCATTGCTGCAGTTCTTCCACCTGTTTGGTCTTCGCCAGAGAAAGTGCCGGATACTCATGCGGTTCTTTTTGTCCGCTTCCGGATTCTTCATATCCGGCATTCTGCGTCGGACTGTCCTTTATAATATATCCGGTTTTTTCTTCCAGCGTGGTAAGCTCATCAAACAAAGCATCCCACTCATAATTTGGCATGATTTCATCCTGTCCGTTATAATACGCAGCTGATGCTGCATTCAACTGTTTTACCAGTTCTTCAATCCGTTGCTTTTCTGTTTCCATTTTTATTCTCTCTATCTATATGATGATTTACCACCGTATACGTGCCATGTATGGCAGAATTGCGTGGTTTTCGTTTTGATTTTTGTGGTTTTTCCATTGGTCGCACGGGCTGATTGCTCGAATGTACGATCAACTGTTTTAACTTTTTAAATTCCTCCGGTGTAACATCCCGGTACTTTCCTGATTCGAGATCTCCCAGTTCAATATTCATGATCCGTACACGTACCAGTTTCTGTACACGGTACCCAAAATATTCACACATGCGTCGGATCTGTCGGTTTAATCCCTGTGTCAGAATGATCCGGAACTGTTTTTTTCCTGTCCGTTCTACCCTGCATTTGCGCGTCGTCGTGCCAAGTTCCACAAGCGGAACACCGTTTGCCATACCATGCAGAAATGCATCCGTCACCGGACGGTTCACGGTAACAAGATATTCTTTTTCATGCATATTTCCCGACCGCATAATTTTGTTGACAATCTCACCGTTATTCGTCAACAGCAACAGTCCTTCCGACTCTTTATCCAGACGCCCGACCGGATAGATCCGTTTCGGATAATGCAGGAAATCAATCACATTATTTTTTTCCCTTTTTTCCGCCGTGCAGACAATACCCGCCGGCTTGTTAAGCGCGATCAGTATCATTTCTTTTTCTTTTTGTACCAGTCTTCCACAGAAACAGACCTCCTGTCCATCCGATACATGATCCCCCATCCGCGCGGTTTTTCCGCCGATGGTTACATTTCCTGCTTCAATCTGGCGATCTGCTTCTCTTCTGGAGCATACCCCTGCTTCACTTAAAAATTTATTAATTCTGACTTCCACGTTTCTTCCCTGTCTGACAAAAATCGCGGAGACCTCACAGCCTCCGCTTCTTTATGATGTCTTTATTATTTTACCGTTTTTATTAAATCGCTCTTGATGTATCCGGTTTTTCCCTGGAACTTCACCTTCGTCCATTCTCCCTTGGTGCCAAGTTTCTTTAATTTTACGCCCGCATCTACTTTTCCAAGAAGTTCTCCATCTGTACTGGCGGTTTTACGCACATTGCAGATATCCTTCGTTTTTACGGTTCCCTTGCCGGAACCTGACTTGGAAGACACTTCCTTTACAAATTCGCTCTTTACATATCCGGTTTCTCCCTGGAATTTTACCTTGGTCCAGTCACCTTCCGTTCCAAGTTTCTTCAGTTCCACACCAATATCCACTTTTCCGAGGAGCTCACCATCCGTACTCGGGCTCTTTCTGACATTACAGATATCTTTTGTCTTGACCGTACCAGTAGATTTCTTGGAATCGCTCTTTGGGGTATCTTCCTTCTTTTCCGTAGACTCCGTTGTCTGGGTTTCCTCGGTCTTTTGAGTTTCTTCCTGTTTCTTTGTCTCTGTGGTCTGGGTTTCCTGCGTCTGGCTTTCCGTCTCTGTCGTCTGGGTTTCGGTATTGCTTACAATCGTTTCTCTCCATTTTGCCATGGCATTTCGAAGTGTTCCACCCACCATATTGGCAAGTTTTTCATCACTCTTTACAGCTTCATTATAGCTTGTCTGCACCTCTTTCTGCAGAGCAACCACTTCATCACTCTTCTCATATGCCAGAATCAGGGAATACAGATTTGCATCCAGATCCTGATCCAGGAAATTGAAATTGTATGCAGAGTATATGTTATTGATGATCAGATTTCCCTTTCCGTCTCTCTCCACATAGAAGAAATCCATTCCCGGTGCCGGAGTATCCACACCTTTGAATTTCAGATCATAGCATACAGATACCAGATAAGAATCATCGGTTGCCCCCTTTGTGGAATAACAGGTGATGTTCTGATAATCCTCATAATACTCAGAAAACGTCGTGATATAACTCTTTTCATTGTCACTGAGCGGCTGTGCAATCATCTCCAGCGAATCCGTATCTCCACCGGCATATGCCGCATAATAATTTTCCATCAGTGTCACAAGTTCCGGATCTGCATCTTTCTGCAGCTTACCAATTTCCTGATATTCTGTAGTCTGTGTCACTCCCTGTGTACCGTTTTGTGTCTCTTTCTGATCTTTCTGCGGACCGGTACACTTTACCAGAATCACAACAAGAATCACAAATAAAACAGCTGCGCAAAAATATCGTCTATATTTCACAAAAAAGTCTGTAAACTTTTTTAATTTTTCATTCTGCATATGAACCCTCCATAAAAATGCATCTTTCCATTTATGATACCACACCTCATACTATTCGTCCAGTAAAAAAGCGGTGCATGACGCACCGCTTTTCCTGTCGTTCCATGGGTAAGTTGTTTCCTTGCCACATAGCATAAACTGCACCCGGCGGGAATCGAACCCGCATCTCAGGAGTCGGAGTCCTGCGTTCTATCCATTATACTACGGCTGCATAGCACTCTTATTTCACAAGCGCCTTTTTACTATATCACACTTCAAATAGATCGGAAGAGCGTCGTGTAGGGAAA
>ONZX01001357.1_pt1 | contig 12397 bp, 10 predicted proteins | sample 1671831 | NCBI WGS metagenome assembly ONZX01 (sample SAMN06348197, study PRJEB24527) | human gut metagenome | reverse complement strand
TTTCTGCATCTGGGACAGATCCCGAAGCTGCTCCATGAGATCATATTCATCCTTAAGTTCCATACCGGTCATCTCACTGAGCATCTGATAATAGCAGCTCTCCTCCATCTCCACCGAATACCGGGCACAGCCTTTGCTCAGAGCCACCTGATCAAGTTTCACCTTGCTGATGCAGGTCTCCTCAACAGAAGCATGAACGGTTCCTACATCCCTGAGTACCCGAAATTGTTCCATCATGGATCTGGCAGCTTCCACCACCTGCTGCTTCACCGGGTGAGACAGAGGCAGCATCTCCACCCAGCGGGGCATGCGATACTCCACCTCCACCAACGGAAATTCCAGCAGCACCTGCTCCAGGATCATATTTACATCTTCCTTTTTCAGCTGCTCACAATTAACCGGAATGACCGGTATCTGGTATTTATGATACATATCTTCTGCCCGGTTACGAACCTGCTCGCTGTATGGCCGGGTAGTGTTGAGTAAGATCACAAAGGGTTTGCCAAGGTGCTTTAATTCCTCTACCGTCCGTTCTTCTGGTTTCTCGTAATTTTCCACAGGAATCTCACCAAAACTTCCGTCACAGGTCACCACGATTCCGATTGTCGAGTGATCGTGGATCACTTTGTGTGTTCCCAGCTCCGCTGCTTTGGTAAATGGTATCTCGCCGGAAAACCAGGGTGTTCTGACCATCCGCTCGGTCTCTCCCTCCAGATGTCCCACTGCACCGTCCACCATGTAGCCCACACAGTCGATAAGCCTTGCCCGGAAGCTGCCGCCGCCGGAAAGCTCGATATTGATCGCCTTCTCCGGGATGAACTTCGGCTCTGTGGTCATGATCGTTCGCCCTGCCGCCGACTGCGGCAGCTCATCCCGGGCCCGGAGCTTTGCGTCCGCCGGGCCGATGGCGGGCAGCACCAGCTGCTCCATAAACTGCTTGATGAGGGTGCTCTTGCCGGTGCGCACCGGCCCCACCACCCCGATCAGGATCTCCCCGCCGGTGCGCGCCCCGATCTCCCGGCAGACAGTGGCTTCCAAACACTCCTGTTTTTCCAAATTGCTCTCTCCTCTCTCCCGTCCGCACCGGGCGGCAAGGCCGCACCTTCTGCGTCTGCTTCTCGGAAACAGTCTATTCGGACAGGCGGCGAGATATGAGCGGCACCGGGTAAAAAAGCGTCGGTTGACGGAAAAATCCCTCTGCGCTACAATAGAGAAAAATTGAGCAGAAAGGTGGAACGCAAATGGAGTGGAAGGTTTATTTTGAGGACAATCCGGGCTGTCACCGCCCGCATCGGGGCCGCCCCGGGCAGGAAGTGTCCTGCGGGGCACACTCGGTGTGGGGCGGGCAGCATTTCATCATCCCGGCGATTTACCTTTGTGGAAAAGGGCTGGTTGTAGACATCTGCCGCCGGGTGGAGCGTGAGGCGATCGAAGCACATTACCAGAAGTTGGCCGCTTATGAAGGGATGGATATTGACGAATGCCCGCCGGAAGTTGTCGAACTGGCCGAAGCCGAGGACCCGTTTGGTTCTTTTGACTATCTGCCAAGTGTAGCCATCAACGGCAAAACCGTGGAGTACAGCCGCGGTGCCGGGGAATATTACAACCCCCTCCGCTCCGAAGAGGAGATCGTTTGCAGCGGTGAACAGGCCGCGCGGGACATCGTCAAGCACTACGGGCTTGACCCGGAACAAGGCTGGGATCTCCGGCAGTGGAGCTTTCCCTGGGCGACAAAGCGCAGGCCTGCCCACATCACCAGCCTGACACTGACCCTCACCCAGCGGGAACAGCCTGCCGAAGCGGTGCAGTTCACAGCAGCGCCCGGAAAGGTCGTGGAGTTTGCCCACCCCGTCACCGGTGTGCCCTGCGTGCTGACGGTCAAAGACCTTAAACCGGCCCGGCTGCCGGAGAATGACCTCCCCCACATGGGGCCACCCATGGAATGGCCCCGGGAATTTGTGGAAATGACTTACACCCTGACCCCCGCCGTAACCACCGGCTGGGTGCAGGTGAACGACTGCGCCTCTAGTGATAAGCCCATCCGGAAAAGCGACGCACCCACGGAAGATGGAGCCATTGGCATCATCGGCGGGGCAGACGGCCCAACGGCGATCTTTGTGAGCGGAAAGCAGCAGGGTGATACCCGCACCGCCTGTTCCTCGCTCCACTTTGCGCCGGTGGAACCGGAAAATATCCGGTGGAAGACGACCTACTACCAGAAGCAGTTCCCGGATGAAACTATAGCGCTCTTATAACGAAAAGACAGGCGGCACCAACCGAAGTTGGATGCCGCCTGTTTTACTGTTCAGATCAGCTTGATGGCCACCGCCTCGCTGGTGCGGTCCTGGGCTTCGTTGGTATGCTCGGGGTCATCCAGCATATAGCGGAGCAGGAGCACCTCGCCCACATAAAGCACCGCCACCTTGATGGGGATGCTGCCGGAATCCAGCGGGCTCTCCTGCGCGCCGCACCGCAGCACCACATCCGCCATGGCTGCGCCGGGCGAATCCTCATAATGGGTGAGCAGAATGATCTTTGCACCGGATGCCTTGGCCGTGCGCAGAGTTTCCAGCATATCGCGGGTCGCGCCGGAATAGGAGATGAAGAGCACCACATCCTCCGGGCCCATCAGGCTGGCAGCCAGGATCTGCAGATGACTGTCCCCTGCGGTGCGGAACTTGTTGGACAGGCTGGAAAAGCGGGCGCAGATATCGTTGGCCAGCAGCATACTGCCGCCCTGACCCAGGCAGAACACCTGCCGCGCGGCACGCATCAGATCCACAGCCTGCTCCACGGCTTCGGGCGAAAGAGAATTCTGGGTGCCGTTGATGGCAGTGAGAAACAGGCCGCTGGCGTGCTCACACAGGCTGGCGGTGGTAGCGCCTGGCTCCGGCTCATGCTGGTTGACCAGCGCACCGGTGGCGTTGGCCTGCGCCAGCGAAATGCGCATCTCATGGTAGCCTTCAAAGCCCAATGCCCGGCAGAAGCGGAATACCGTTGCCTCTGCTACCTTGCATTCCCGCGCAAGGGAGGAAATGGAAAGGTACTGTGCCTCGTCGGCATGGTGGACAAGGTAATCTGCCACAGCACGGCCGGATTTTGTCAGTTCGTCCTGCCTTTGCTGCAGCAGCTCCCAGAAGTTTGTGGTCGTAGACATGATGGTCTCCTTTTTCCTGCTCCATTTCCCGCCGGAAGGGCCGGCCGCACACACCAGCACCATTGTCGGGAAGTTTTCCTTTAAGAAAAGTATAAAAGAATCCCCGCCGCTTGGCAAGAGGGGCTTTGACTACAAATTCGCGATGGTTTCTGTGCAGAGCGCCCAAATCAGCCGCATTAGTATGACTTATTTGTGAAAATCCTTTTCAATTTGCCGGATTTTCCCCTCTTTTTTGAGTGAAAACTATTTTCACCGGCAAAAAGTGTGATTTTTCTACAATGGTTACAAAATAGCTACAACTTTCAAAATTTCCGTGAATCCTGCCCAAAAGGCCAGTCTTTTCGCTAAAATTGTGCGACATCCACAAGAAAATCCTTTCATTATTGGGCAGACAGCCGATAGACAAAATGAAAATATTTTTCTATAATAAGGCCAACAGAAGCGGTTCCCACACGAGGGCCGCAGAGCAGAATCGCACTACATCAATGAGTAAGGAGAAGTTTCTTATGAAAAACAGTATCTCTCGCCGCTCTTTCCTGAAGGCCGTGGGTGCCCTGAGTGCAGCCGGTGCACTGGCCGCATGCGGCGGCAGCTCCTCCAGCAGCACTGCTGCTTCCTCCACTGCAGCTTCTGCAGCGGCAAGCACCGCAGCTGGCGCAAACATCAAGCTGTGGACATACCCCATCGGCGGCTGGGGCAAGGACGAGACTGTGCAGGAGCTGATCTCCAGCTTCAACGCAAAATATCCCGACATCAAGGTCACCGTTGAGTACCTGGATTACACCAATGGTGATGACCAGGTCAACACCGCCATTGAGGGCGGCAGCGCACCCGACCTGATCATGGAAGGCCCCGAGCGTCTGGTTGCCAACTGGGGCAAGAAGGGCGTTATGGCTCCCCTGAATGACCTGTGGACCGATGATGCCAAGAAGGACATCTACGCTTCCGTTGAGTCTGCCTGCAGGAACGATGCCGGCGACTACTATGAGTATCCCCTGTGCATGACCGCACACTGCATGGCCGTGAACATGACCAAGGTCAAGGAAGTGGGCGCAGACCAGTACATTGATACCGACAAGCACACCTGGAGCACCGACGGCTTCCTCAAGACTGTTGACGCACTGTACAATGGCGGTTATGAGAATGTTGCAGCCATCTACTGCAGCGGCCAGGGCGGCGACCAGGGCACCCGCGCGATCATCAACAACATGTACGGCGGCACCTTCACCGATGCTGAGCACACCAAGTACACCGCTGACTCCCCCGAGAACATCAAGGCCATCCAGGCTCTGTACGATGCCAAGGGCGTGAACTTTGATGCTTCCATCAACGGCGGCGAGGAGATCACCCTGTTCCGCAACGGTACCCTGCAGATGGCATTCTGCTGGAACATTGCACAGCAGCTGAACTCCGACAACAACGATGCCGGCCTGACCAACAGCGGCGACGAGATCTTCCCCATGGCCTTCCCCACCGAGAGCGGCGATCCCAAGCTGTGCGGCGGCATCTGGGGCTTCGGCATCTTCGACAACGGCGACGAGGCCAAGATCGAAGCAGCTAAGACCTTTATCGACTTCATCGCTGCTGACCCCGATCAGGTTGGCGCAAGCGTTCTGGCTTCCACCTACTTCCCCGTTCGTGAGAGCGTTGGCGATATCTATGCCGGTAACGACATTATGAGCGAGTACACCAAGTTCATGGGCTTCCTGGGCGATTACTACCAGATCACCCCGGGCTGGGCAACTGCTCGTACCGAGTGGTGGAACATGCTGCAGCGCGTTGGCACCGGCGAGCCCGTTGAGCAGGCCGTTGCTACCTTTGTCGAGAATGCAAATGCTGCCGCTGCTGCCGAGGCATAAGCGCACCACCTGAGTTTTTCATCGTAACGTTATAAACCTTGCCCCTTCCTCGATAATCCCGGCGAGGGAGGGGCATTCTTTTTGCAAGTTCCGTCGGGAGCCGGTCATTTTACCGGAGCTAAACGAAAGGTTTGGTGATTTTCTTGGCTGCTACCACCGTAAAAGTCAAAGAGCCAAAGCGCAGCCGCGCACTGGTCCGGCAGGAGACCATCGCATCCTATCTCTTCCTTCTGCCCAGCCTGATCTTCTTTCTGGGGTTCGTCATCTACCCCATGATCCTCTGCGTGGTCACGAGCTTCTTTGATTCCACCATGAACCGCGCCGATGTCTTTGTCGGCCTTGCAAACTACAAAGAGCTGTTCGCCGATAAGATCTTCCTGGGTGCTCTGAAGAACACCTTCATCATCGTCATCGTGTCGGTGCCTGTGACCTGCGCCTTCTCGCTGTGGGTCAGCTCTGCCATCGTGGATCTGCCCGAGTGGGCCACCAGCCTTTTCCGCTGCGTGTTCTACCTGCCCGTTGTCACCGGTTCCGTTGCCGTTACCGTTGTCTGGAAGTGGATGTACAACAATTACTACGGCATCTTCAACTATCTGGGCAAGACGCTGGGGCTGATCGACAAGAACATCAACTGGCTGGGCGATGAGCGGTTCGCTCTGGGCTGCATCATCCTCATCCTGCTGACCACCTCTGTGGGCCAGCCCATCGTTCTGTATGTTTCCGCCCTGGGCAACGTGGATCAATCCATCGTAGAAGCTGCTGAAGTGGACGGCGCGACCGATTTCCAGTGCTTCTGGAAGATCAAGTGGCCCGCCATCATGCCCACCACCCTGTACATCCTGGTCATCACTACCATCAACTCCTTCCAGTGCTTTGCGCTGATCCAGCTGCTGACTTCCGGCGGCCCCAACCACAGCACCGATACCATCATGTACTACATCTACTACACCGCGTTCAAGCTGTACCGCTACGGCTACGGCAACGCCATGGGTGTTGTGCTTGCCATCATCATTGCCATCCTGTCTGCTATCCAGTTCAAGGTTGGCAACCAGAATAATTGAGGAGGTGCGTAACAATGAGTGCAACTGCTGCAACCGCAAAAAAGCAAAAGCCCTTGAAGCGTCACCCCAGCAAGCTCAAGCAGGCCAGCGCCTATACCATCCTGACCCTGATCCTGATCAGCATCGTGGCCGTGACCTTTGCGTTCCCGCTGTACTGGATCATCACCGGTTCCTTCAAAACCGGTGCGGCCATCAATTCCACCACCCCCGAGTGGTGGCCCCATGAGTGGGTGCTGACCAACTACCAGAAGCTGTTTGCCGGAAAGAGCGCTCCGCTGTGGCAGCTGGCCATCCCCTTCAGTGCACGCTTCAGTGCCGACGGCGATCCCATCTACTTCTCGGTGGGCCCCACCGCTCCCGCTGCCCTGCGCTGGATGATCAACACCGTGTTCATGGCCGTTGTCTCCATGATCCTGACCTGCATCACCGCCGCCATGGCCGGTTATGCACTGGCCAAGAAGCGCTTTGTGGGCCGTCAGCTCCTGTTCACCCTGATCGTGTGCGCAATGGCTCTGCCCAAGCAGGTCATTCTGATCCCCCTGCTGCGTGAGATGAGTGCCCTGAACCTCTACAACACCATCTGGGCTGTCATCTTTCCCATCGTCGGCTGGCCATTCGGTGTGTTCCTGATGAAACAGTTCAGCGAGGGCATCCCCACAGAAATGCTGGAGGCCGCCCGCATTGACGGCGCAAGTGAAGCCAAGACCTTTATCAGCATCGTGCTGCCCATGGTCAAGCCGGGCATCGGTGCTCTGGCCATCTTCACCTTTATCAACAGCTGGAACGATTACTTCATGCAGTTGATCATGCTGTCCAGCACCAGCAACCTGACCATCTCGCTGGGCATTGCAAAGCTGCAGGCAGAGAACAGCACCGACTTCGGCCTGATCATGGCCGGTGCCGCACTGGCCGCAGTGCCGATCATCATCATCTTCCTCATCTTCCAGAAGTACTTCACCAAGGGCATCGCAATGGGTGCGGTCAAGGGCTAAAATTGCGACCGTCGCAAGAGGGCAAAAATACCCCCGCCCGGAGCGGAAAGCGTCACAATCTGATACGAACGACTATTTTATCTTGAATTATTACTGATTGCAAAGAAGGGCTTGAAACATGAAAGATATCAAAAAATATCAGGGTGTCATCCCTGCCTTTTACGCCTGCTATGACGCAGAGGGCAACATTTCGGTGGAGGGGGTCAAGGCGCTGACCCGTCACCTGATCGCCAAGGGCGTCAAGGGCGTGTATGTGGGCGGCTCCTCCGGCGAGTGCATCTACCAGCACGTCGAGGAGCGCAAGACGGTGCTGGAAGCCGTGATGAGCGAAGCCAAGGGCAAGCTGACCGTGATTGCCCACGTTGGCTGTAACAACACCGCCGACAGCATGGAGCTGGCACGCCACGCCGAGAGCGTGGGCGTGGACGCCATTGCCTCCATCCCGCCCATCTACTTCCACCTGCCGGAGTACGCCATTGCCAAGTACTGGAACGATATGTCCGCAGCAGCACCCAACACCGAGTTCGTCATCTACAACATCCCGCAGCTGGCTGGCACGGCGCTGACCATGAGCCTGCTGAACGAGATGCTGAAGAACCCCAACGTGGTGGCCGTGAAAAACAGCTCCATGCCCACGCAGGACATCCAGATGTTCAAGGATGCCGGCATTGCCGCCCGCGGCGAGGGCAACTTTGTGGTGTTCAATGGCCCGGACGAGCAGTTTGTTTCCGGCCGCGTCATCGGCGCAGATGGCGGCATCGGCGGCACTTATGCCGTAATGCCGGAGCTGTATCTGGCTATGAACGCCCATCTGGAAAAGGGCGAGATCGCAAAGGCACGCGCTATCCAGTACGAGGCTAACCGCATCATTTACAAGATGTGCTCCGCCCACGGTAACCTGTATGCCGTGCAAAAGGAGATCCTGCGCCGGATGTACGGGCTGGAACTGGGCAGCGTGCGCGCCCCGATGCCCGGCCTGATCCCCGAGGATGAAGCCGTTGTGGCCGAGGCACAGGCCATGATCGAAGCTGCCATCGCAAAGCTGTAACAGGATAAAAGCGCCCCTCTCCGTCTCTTTTTCAGAGGGGAGACGGGCGCTTCTTTTATTGGAGGAAACGCGAATGATCTGCGATACCCTGCAGCATCTTGGCCGGTACAGGGGACTGCACCCCAACTTGGATACCGCCATTGACTATCTGTTTACCCACGACCTTGCCGCCCTGCCGCTGGGACGCACCGAGGTGGACGGCGACAAGGTGTTCATCAACCTGATGGACGCCACCCTGCACCCGGACGCGGGCTACCACCCGGAGTACCACAAGCTTTATGCTGATTTACAGGTAGACCTTACCGGCAGCGAGGGCTGGGGCTACACCAATCTACCCGGCGCGGAGATCGGGGAATTTACCGGGGACTGTGGCTTTCAGGCAAGCGAGAGCGTAGTGATCGGTGCACTGGGTGAGGGACGCTTTGTGCTGTTCTTCCCGGAGGAGCTGCATAAACCCGGCCTTGTACAGCACGGCTGTGTCAGCGTGCGCAAGGCAGTCGTCAAGATCAGAATGGAGGAGTAAGACCATGGATAAGGAAAAGCTGTTTGCACAGATCAAGGGCGGGCTGATCGTGTCCTGTCAGGCATTGGAGCACGAGCCGCTGTATACCAAGGAGGGCGGGGTCATGCCCCTGATGGCAAAAGCTGCCGCCATGAGCGGCGCTGTGGGCATCCGCGCCAACACCGTGCGGGATATTACCCAGATCAAACAGGTGGTGGACCTGCCGGTCATCGGCATCATCAAAAAGGACTACCCCGGCACCCCCATGTACATCACCGTCACCATGAAGGAAGTGGACGAGCTGGTGGCCTGCGGGGTGGATATCCTTGCCGTGCAGGGCACGGGTGCGCTGCGCCCGGATGGCTCTACCTCCGCGCAGTTCATCCGCGCCATCAAGGCAAAGTACCCCGAGCAGCTGGTGATGGCCGATTGCGATAACTTTGAAAACGCCATGCTCTGCGCCGAGGCAGGTGCCGACTTTGTAGGCACCACCATGCGCGGCTACACCCCGGAGACCACCGGCATTGATGATATCGACTTTGACTTCATCCGCAAGCTGTCCGCAGAGTGCCCGGCAAAGATCATTGCCGAGGGTCACATCCACTACCCGGAGCAGGCGGTCAAGGCGCTGGAAGCCGGTGCCTTTGCGCTGGTGGTGGGCGGTGCCATTACCCGCCCGGCAGAGATCACCGCACGCTTTACCGGTGCCATCAACGCCGCAAAGAAATAACACAGGGGAGTGCCTGCTATGAAACACTATCTTGGTATCGACATCGGCGGCACCGCCGTCAAGCTGGGCATCGTGGACGAAGCCGGTGCAGTGCTGGCGAAAGCCGAAGAGAGCGTAAGCTTTGACGGCTACTGCACCCCCATCCTGACCACGGTGTTGAAGGCTGCACAGGCTTTCCTTGCCGCGCAGAGCGTCCCGGCGGAAAGCCTTGCGGGCATCGGCGTTTCTGCCACCGGGCAGATCGACAGCCGCAAGGGCATCGTGGCAGGCACCTGCGGCAACCTGCCCAACTACATCGGTGCACCCATCAAGGCAGAACTGGAAAAGACCTTTGGTCTGCCGGTCACGGTAGCCAACGACGCCAACTGCATGACGCTGGGCGAGGTGTGGGTCGGCGGTGCACAGGGCTATACGGACGTCATCGGCGTGACGCTGGGCACCGGCGTGGGCGGAGGCATCCTGACCGGCGGCCGTCTGCTGGAAGGTGCGCGGGGTCTGGGCGGCGAGCTGGGACACTACCGCACCCACGCGCTGGACGGCGTGGACTGCACCTGCGGCGCAAAGGGCTGCTGGGAGCGCTACGCTGCCACCACTGCTCTGGTGCGCGCCGCACAGGAGGAAAATCCGGCATGGAAGGATGGCCGCGCTATCTTTGCCGCCGCAGAAGCGGGCAACGAGACCGTGCTGGCGCTGCTGGACGCATGGACGGACGAGATCGCGCAGGGGCTTGCAGGCATGGTGCATATCTTCAACCCGCAGCTGATCCTGATCGGCGGCGGCGTGTCTGCCCAGCAGAAGCTGCTCATCGAGCCTATCGCTGAAAAGGTGAAAGCATTCGTCATGCCCGCCTTTGCCGAAGGACTGGAAATTCGCGCCGCACAGCTGCACAACGATGCCGGGATGGTGGGCGCTGTGTACTACTTCCGGCAGACGATGGAAAAGGAGTGATTTGGTTATGAAAAAGCATATTCTCTGTCTGGGTGATTCCAACACCCACGGCTACTGCGCCGACCCCAACGACTGCGCCGACCACGGCATCCGCTTCAACGAGGACGAGCGCTGGACCTGCCGCCTGCAAAAGGCGCTGGGCGAGGAGTATCTGGTCACCGAGGAGGGGCTTTCCGGCCGCACCACCGTGTTCGTGGACCCGCTGCATGAGTCCATGGATGCGCTGAGCGTGGCTTACGCCCTGCTCAAGAGCCACGAAGTCATCGACCTGCTCATCATCATGCTGGGCACGAACGACGTCAAGGAGCGCTTTGGCGCAAACGCCGCCTGCATCGGCGCGGGCATGGAGCGGCTGCTGCTCAAGGTGAAAAGCGTGGACTGCTGGGGTGGCAAAGCGCCTAACATACTGGTGGTGGCACCGCCCTGCATCAAGGACGGCTTCCACGATGCCGTCATGGGCGCAGGCTGCGTGGAAAAATCCCGCGGGGTCGCCGAGCAGCTGCGCATCGTAGCCGAGCGGCAGGGCGTGCACTTTATGGACGCCGCCGAGTGCGAGTTCAACGAGGTGGACTTTATGCACCTGACTTGCAAGGGTCACGCCCGGCTGGCAGAACTGCTGACCGCAGCGGTGCCAAAGCTGGTCTGAGTGTGTTAAAAGAAAATGGACGGAGGAACGTCAAAGACGCTCCTCCGTCCATTTTTGTGCGGTGATGTGAGATGATATCAGAGGTTATGTGGCGCTTTTAGCCTGCTTGAGGATACGGATCACCTTGTATTTGGGTACATACTTTTCCGGGGCGAAATCCTCTTCCAGATAGCCCTGCTCGACACACCAGCGGGCGGCGGCAGCGGCATCGGTGGCTTGTGTAACGGTGGGCTGGGGGCAGCCTGCGTTCTGCCACAGCAGCTCAGCCAGCTGGCCCTGAGTCTTGGGGATGGCTGCATCTGCGGGCAGCAGGTTCTTCAGGATGGCGCGGGTAGTGATCTCGTAGCCGCCCCAGACTGCTGCGCCGCCAATGGCGACTGCTGCAATAGCACCGGCGGCGGACTCTGCGGGTGCTTCGGGCTCTTCAGGTTCGGGCTTCGGCTGAGGAGTATCAACACCGAAATCCTCGTCCAGCGGATGATCTGGATCGGGTCGGGTCGCCGGAGTAGCGGACCACTGTGCTGTCAGTCTGACAGCACCCCGGGGCATGATGAATGCGATCTCCTCAGTACCCTGCTCCGTATCAGAGCCAAGCGTGCCGACCGTTACGCCAAAGTCCGCGCTGGTGCCTTCTTCCACTTTCCAGTGATGGAATTGCATGTTTTCAGCAGGTGCATCAGCCTTGATCGTGACTTTTTCGCCTGCCTTTACGCGCACAAAGCTGTCCTGCGTGCCATTGATTGTACCGCCTTCCACGATGACCGGCAGACTCATTGCGATGGCGGGAATACTGTAGACAGCACTCAGTTCCACAGGCTTGTCAGACATGGTGAACGTAAAAGTTTCGTTTTTGATCTTTGCCCCGCTGGCATCCAGCAGATAATTGTTTTCTGCGTCCACCGTAACATTCAGGCTATTGCCGTCCGCATCGATGATTGCAGTAAGGCTGCCCTTTTTGAGCTTCCAGCCTACGAGCTTGGAAAAGCTTGCGTTGCTGTCGTGACCGGTCACGGTAACGGATGCACCCTCCAGTGCATACACCGTCTCACCGGTGGTATTGTCCGTTTGGGCAGTACCGTTGCTCACCTTGACAGCAGCCTTGTAGACAGCGGTCAGCTTGACGGCTGCATCCGGCATGGTGAAGCTCAGAGGGCTGACCTTCAGCTCCTCTTCGGTCTTGCCGATATTGCCGCCAGATACCTCCCAGTGGTCAAACTGGTAATCCTCGGGGCTGCCTGCGGTCACGGTAACGGCTGCGCCCGGGCGGGCAAAGTCTGCATTGCTGTTACCGTTCACTTTGGCAGTACCGCCGGACACCTCAAGCTTGTTGCTGTGGTGTGCGGTCAGTTCTACATTGCCTGTAGGCATGATGAACGAAAATTCCTTCTGCGCCAGTTTTTCGGCAGATCGGAAGAGCACACGTCTGAACTCCAGTCACCGTACGATCTCGTATG
>ONZX01001350.1_pt1 | contig 12443 bp, 9 predicted proteins | sample 1671831 | NCBI WGS metagenome assembly ONZX01 (sample SAMN06348197, study PRJEB24527) | human gut metagenome | reverse complement strand
ACTCTTTCCCTACACGACGCTCTTCCGATCTAATCCATCGGAAATTTTCTTCATTCTCTGCTGGATTGATCGTGCAGGTACTATAGATCAATGTACCTCCATGCTTGACATATTGCACTGCATTTGCAAGAATCTCTCGCTGCAACTTCACAAGATCCTTCATGCCTTCTTCTGAAATGTGGTATTTAATATCATTTTTCTTTCCCATGATTCCAAGTCCTGAACATGGTACATCTGCGATCACAACATCCGCAGCCTCAATATGTTCTTCATCCAACACTCTCGCATCAAATACTTCGGATTCCATATTCGTAAATCCAACACGATCAATATTATCTTCGATCAGATCTGTCTTGTATTCCGTAAGATCCCTTGATAACACTCGCCCGCTTCCCTTCAGCTGATCTGCAACATATAAGGATTTACCACCTGGTGCACTGCAAAGATCCATCACAAACTGCTCTTTCTGGACACTGGCAAGTTTGGCACACAACATAGAACTTTCATCCTGTACATAACAACTTCCTTCACGAAATGCTTTCAAACGATACAAAAAATCATAATCTGAGATCTGCACTGCATTTTCGATCAAACTCCCATCTTCTACTGTAACGCCTTCTGCTTCCAGTTCTTTTACATAACCGGTCGCAAGACCGATCTGGTTTCCGCCAGCGGCAAGGCCTGCGTCTGCCGCACTCTGGAGGAGGTCAAGGCAAAGTTCCGCCCCGGCATGGTGCTGGTCGTTCCCTCCACCACCAACGAGATGCTGAGCTATGTCCGCGATGCCGCCGCTCTGGTGGTTGAGGAGCCCGGCCTGAACAGCCACGCTGCCATCGTGGGCAACTCCCTGCTCAAGCCCACCATCGTGGGTGCTGCAGGTGCCTGCAGCCACATCCGCGATGGCCTGGATATCGCTGTGGATTGTGTCCACGGCAGTGTCCAGCGCCTGCAGGCCTGATCCTGAAGGAGAACATCATGGAACGCATTGCAAGCTTCTGTGTCGATCACACCAAACTGGACCGGGGCATGTACCTGAGCCGCCAGGATGGTGATGTGCTGACCTGGGACATCCGGATGAAGAAGCCCAATCAGGGCGATTATCTGACCACCGGTGCCGCCCACACGCTGGAGCACCTGTTTGCCACCTACGCCCGCAACAGCGCGGTGAAGGACGGCGTGATCTACGTTGGCCCCATGGGCTGCCGCACCGGCTTCTACCTGCTCACCCGCGGGCTGACCCCGGCGCAGGCATTGGAGCTGACTGTGGATTCCTTCCGCTTCATGGCCGCCTTTGAGGGGGATATCCCCGGTGCCAGCGAGGTAGAATGCGGCAACTACCGCGATATGGATCTGCCCGCCGCCAAGGCCGAGGCAGCCGCCATGCTGCCGGTGCTGGAAGCACTGACCGCTGACCAGCTGCACTACTAAGCGATACAGCAAAAGACCTCCCCATGCAGGCAGCACCTGCACGGGGAGGTCTTTTTGCGTTTCAGGAAAGCTCTTTTACAGAGTGCTTACTCCACGATGATGCTCTTGCCGGTCATCTCAGCGGGGACAGGCAGGCCGATATAGGGCAGCATGGTGGGGGCGATATCTGCCAGGCAGCCGCCCTCGCGCAGCTTCACATCGCCGCAGCCAACGGCCACAAAGGGCACCACGTTGGTGGTGTGGGCGGTAAAGGGAGTGCCGTCTGGGTTCATCATCTTCTCGGCGTTGCCGTGGTCAGCCGTGATAAAGGCGCAGCCGCCGGCGTTCAGCACAGCGGTGACCACCTGATCCACAGCGGTATCCACAGCCTCAACGGCCTTGACAGCGGCATCGAACACGCCGGTGTGGCCGACCATGTCGCAGTTGGCAAAGTTCAGGATGACCACGTCATACTTACCGCTCTCGATGCGCTTGACGCACTCAGCAGCCACCTCAGGGGCGCTCATCTGGGGCTGCAGGTCGTAGGTGGCAACCTTCGGGCTGGGGATGACGCAGCGGTCCTCACCCTCGTAGGGAGCCTCCACACCGCCGTTGAAGAAGAAGGTGACGTGTGCATACTTCTCGGTCTCGGCAATGCGCAGCTGAGTCTTGCCGTTCTCGGACAGGTACTGGCCCAGAACATTCTTCAGCTCCACGGGAGGATAGGCGACCTCGCAGTTGGGCATGGTGGCATCGTACTCGGCCATGCAGACATAGTTGACCTGCTTGCGGCCGCCGCGGCGCTCAAAGCCCTTGAAGTCGTCATCGCAGAAGATGCGGGTCATCTGGCGGGCACGGTCGGGGCGGAAGTTCATAAAGATGACGGTATCGCCATCCTGCACGCGGCCGCCCTCACAGGTGACGCAGGGCAGAACGAACTCGTCGGTCTTATCGGCAGCATAGGAAGCCTCAATGGCCTCGGCAGCGTTGGCGGCGTGGTTGCCCTCACCGTAGACGAATGCGGCGTAAGCCTTCTCCTCGCGGTCCCAGTTATTGTCGCGGTCCATGGCGTAGTAACGGCCGGAAACGCTGGCGATCTTGCCAACGCCCAGCTCATCCAGCTTGGCCTGCAGGTCAGCCAGGAAGCCCTTGCCGGCGTGGGGGTCGGTATCACGGCCATCGGTGATGCAGTGCAGGTAGACTTCCTTTGCGCCCATGTGCTTTGCCATTTCCAGCACGCCGAACCAGTGGTCAGCGTGGCTGTGGACACCGCCGGTGCCCACCAGGCCCATCAGGTGGATGGCCTTGCCTGCCTCAATGGCGGCCTTCATGTTCTTGACCAGCACGGGGTTCTTGAACATCTCACCGTCCCGGATGGACTTGGTGATGAGGGTCAGCTGCTGGTAAACAATGCGGCCAGCGCCCATGTTGGTGTGGCCCACCTCAGAGTTGCCCATCTGACCATCGGGCAGGCCGACAGCCATGCCGGAGGCCTCGATGGTGGTCATGGGATATTTTGCCATCAGGGCATCCAGATGGGGGGTCTTTGCGGCAACCACGGCATTGCCGTAGGTCTCGTTGGGCACCCAGCCAAAGCCATCCATGATGCACAGAAGTACAGGTTTCTTGGACATAACGTTGAATCTCCTTTGATTTAGAACAAATAGCGCCCGGCACAGCGCTGGAAAACGGCGCAGCCGGGCGCTGGGAAAACAGGTCAGAGGGCTTTCTCAGCCGTTGGAAGCGGCATTGACGATAACAGCAAAATCAGGAGCCTTCAGAGATGCACCGCCGATCAGACCGCCGTCCACATCCTTCTTGCTCAGCAGCTCCTCGCAGTTCTTGGCGTTCATGCTGCCGCCGTACTGGACCGTGACAGCCTCGGCCACAGCCTCGCCGTACACTTCGCCGATGACCTTGCGGATCTGAGCGCAGACCTCCTCGGCCTGGTCAGCGGTCGCGGTCTTGCCGGTGCCGATGGCCCAGATGGGCTCGTAGGCAATGACCACATTTGCCATCTGCTCGGCGGTCACGTCGCGCAGGGCGATCTTGGTCTGCATCCGCACCAGCTCCTCGGTCACGCCCTCCTCGCGCTGCTGCAGGCTCTCGCCCACGCAGATGATGACCTTCAGGCCCGCATTCAGGGCAGCCAGAGCGCGCTTGTTCACGGTCTGGTCGGTCTCTGCAAAGTACTGGCGGCGCTCGGAGTGGCCGACGATGACGTACTCCACGCCCAGATCCACCAGCATATCGGCGCTGATCTCGCCGGTGAACGCACCGGACTTCTCAAAGTGGACATTCTCAGCACCCACATGGATGTTGGTGCCCTTGGTCTTTTCCACAGCGGTGACCAGATCGGTGTAGGGGGTGCAGATAACGACCTCACAGGAAGCATCCTTGACGGCGGGGATCAGCTCGTCCACCAGCTTGGCTGCCTCAGTGGCAGTCTTGTTCATCTTCCAGTTGCCTGCAATGATTGCCTTACGCTTTGCCTTATCCATTCTTACGATCTCCTTATCAAAATATCTCCCTGCCGCCTTCGTTGCCGCCTCTCCCGGCAGGAGAGGCAGGATAAACGACATCTCCTGCCTCCCGGATGGGGGCTGGCGAACGTCGGCAAGGCTGAGAGATCTTATTACCCAAAATAAAAAGTGCGGCGGCGTATATGCCGCCGCACCTCAGTGATGCTGGTTCAGATGCTTATGCGTTCTGGATCACAGCGATACCAGGCAGCTCCTTGCCCTCCAGATACTCCAGAGAAGCGCCGCCGCCGGTAGAGATGTGGGTCATCTTGTCGCCCAGGCCCATCTGCTGGACAGCTGCTGCGCTGTCGCCGCCGCCGATGACGGTGGTAGCGTCGCTCTCAGCCATAGCCTTGGCCACGGCCAGAGTGCCGGCAGCCAGAGTCGGGTTCTCAAAGACGCCCATGGGGCCGTTCCAGACGACGGTCTTGGAAGCCTTGACAGCGTCGGCGAAGAGCTTCATGGTCTCGGGGCCGATGTCGCAGCCTTCCTTGTCAGCCGGGATAGCGGTGACAGGGACGACGGTGGTCTCGACAGGAGCGTCGATGGGGTCGGGGAAGTTCTCGACGCAGGCGGTATCGACGGGCAGGAGCAGCTTGACGCCCTTCTCCTGAGCCTTTGCCATCATCTCCTTGCAGTAGTCCAGCTTGGAGTCATCGCACAGGCTCTTGCCGACCTCATAGCCCTGAGCCTTGATGAAGGTGTAGGCCATGCCGCCGCCGATGATGAGGGTATCGACCTTCTCCAGCAGGTTGGAGATGACGTTCAGCTTGTCAGCGACCTTTGCGCCGCCCAGAATGGCGGTGAAGGGACGGACGGGATCGTTCACGGCATTGCCGAGGTACTTGATCTCCTTCTCCATCAGGTAGCCGACAGCGGTGTCCTTGATATAGTCGGTGACGCCTGCGGTGGAGCAGTGTGCGCGGTGGCAGCTGCCGAAGGCATCGTCAACGTATGCGTCTGCCAGAGAAGCCAGATCCTGAGAGAACTCAGGCAGGTTCTTGGTCTCTTCCTTGCGGAAACGGGTGTTCTGCAGCAGGACGACATCGCCGTTGTTCATGGCAGCGACAGCAGCCTTTGCGTTCTCGCCCACGACATTGTCGTCGTCAGCAAAGACAACGGTCTTGCCCAGCTTTGCGCTCAGAGCCACAGCAACGGGAGCGAGGCTGAACTTTGCCTCGGGGCCGTTCTTCGGCTTGCCCAGATGGCTGCACAGAATGACCTTCGCGCCGTCATTGACCAGCTTCTGGATGGTGGGCAGAGCCGCATTGATGCGGTTCTCGTTGGTGATCACGCCGTCCTTCATCGGGACATTGAAATCGCAGCGGACAAGGACCTTCTTGCCGCAGTAATTCTGATCGTCGATCGTTTTCTTACCTAAACCCATGGTAACAAACTCCTCTCAAATTCTTTTCGTTCGGAATCGAATTTTGCTCTTCATCGGGGGCCGCGCACTGCGAACTTCCCCGTACATCCTTATTATAAACAAAAAGCGTGTGTATTGCAAGGATGGGAGATGGATAATTTATTAACAAACATTTGTTGCAGAAGCAAAGAAATGTGGTGATTTTGCCGGAACGCACCAAAAAGCGCCGTTTTTTCCAAAAAGGACCCGCTGCAGGGAGTGTTCGCCCCCGCAGCGGGTCCTGTCCATTCAGGATGTTTTCCGGAACTTCTGCTTCACTTTTTCCAGATATTCCAGCACCAGCGGATTTTTCATGCCCAGCAGGATGACCGCGTATGCAGCCACTGAGCCCAGCACTGCCGCCAGAATGGAGACGAGATTGGGCAGAGCCAGTGCCTTGACCCCGGTACAGACAAGAACGATGCCCGCACAGCCGCAGAGCACCGAGCCAACGGTGCGCCGGTCAGCAGAGACCGCGACCAGGCCCCTGGAGCAGCGGATGCAGAGTATCATGGAGCACAGCTCTGCCAGCAGGGTGGTAAAGGCCGCCGCATTCTCCCGGAACCGCGGGATGAGCAGGATGTTCAGCCCCACGTTCAGCAGACCGCTGACCAGCGTGATCCAGAACAGTTCCTTTTCTCTTCCGCAGGGCAGAAGCGCGCAGGAATTGTACAGCCAGCCAAACAGACAGACGATCAGGGCAAGGCTCAGGATCTGCAGTGGCATCACCGCATCCAGATAGCTTTCCCCGGAAATAAAGAGGACGACCTCCCGGCTGAGGGCAAACAGTCCCACCACAGCCGGAGCCACCACCACGATAAGCGCGTTGAAGATATTGTTGAACAGCTTGTTGAAGTTTGCCTTGTCCCCCACGCCCGCATAATGGGACAGCCGCGGGATAGACACAACCAGCACCGCCGAAAGCAGGTTCTTTACAATGCCATAGATCTTACCCGCCACCGAGTAAATGCCCACATTGTAATCTGTTCCCAGAATGCCCAGGATCGTGGTATCCGAGCTGACATAAAGGGTCGTTGCCAGCGTGGATGCAAAAATGATGAGGATGGGCTTGAGGTGCTTTTTCCAGTCGATTTTTCTTACCAGCCGGATGGTGCAGTACCGCCGGGCCCGGAAAAAATTGAGTACATTGGCACCTACCGCCGCAAACACCGTGATGCCTGCATAGATGCAGTAGTCATCCCGGGTCTTGACGAAGGCAAACAGCATGAAAATGGACAGCACCTGAAACAGCAGACCCCGGATGGTGATATAGGTATACTCCTCAAAGATCGTGAACACCCATTCGGTGCCGATGGTCGTAAAGAAGATCTGCAAACTCAGCACCAGCATCAGGTCGGTATAGGCATGGAGCTTTGTCCAGAAAAGCATCGTCACCGCCAATGCCGCATAGGTCAGGGCCGTGGAGATCATATTGACGGAGAACATCTCCGATGCAAAAGCCGACAGCTTTTCCCGGTCGTTCACATAGCGTGAGCCTTCCCGCACCGCATAGGAGGAGATGCCAAGGCCTGCAAACAGCAGAAAATACCCGCAGACGGAGCTTGCAAAGTTCACTTTGCCCAGGTTTTCCACCTGAAGAACATTGGAAGCGTAAGGGAATGTGATGAGCGGGAAGATAATATTCATCAGTGTCTTGAATGCGCTCATCGCTGCATTCAAACTGAGGGATTTTTTCATTCAGATCTCCACTTCGTAAGTTTTTCTGGCCTGTTTCTTTTTCAGCCAGCTGTTCCAGAGCAGATACGAATACAACGTTTTTATAAAATACCGATACTGCCCTGCACGAAGCCAGCCTGCCAGAAGGGGGCCGGCATTTCTCTTAAACTCCCGTTCCGCTTCGGCACACGCCTGCTCCATAAAAGCATCATCCTTGCAGTATTTCACCACAATTTCTCTGCACCGGAGCGCATATCCGGCCCGTGCAGACCGATACACGAACGGTTCATCTGCAAACACTTCACAGATACGCCGCCATGCCTTCAGCTCTGTCAGTTTTCCTGCCGAATAATGCCCGCTCGTCACCGAGTCATCGTTGACATAGTAATAGTAAAGTGCCTTGTCGATGCAGGCAATTTTTTCTGCCTGTCGGATACATTTTGCAAGAAACAGCGTATCCTCACCAATTTTTAAATCAGTATCGAACACAACGTCTTGTGTGACCGCACGGCGGTAAAGCGCACCCCAGCACACTGTATGTGCCTTCCGGCTGTTCCAGTCATATCGTCTGACCGGCATAACACTGACTTTCTCCGTCTCATCGCTCTTCGTCTGCGTTCGTCCGGTCGTGCCCAAAAGATCCAGACCGTAGCAATAAGCAATCTCCGCACCGGTCTCATCCAGCACTCTTTTGAGCCGCTCTATGCACTCGGCGTGGAGTGAATCATCCGGATCAGCAAAAGAAATCAGCGTGCCTGTACTTTTTTCCAATCCCAAGTTTCGCGCAGAAGAAACACCACCGTTCGGCTTATGGTATATCTTGATCCGCGGATCTTTTTCCGCGTAGCGCTGGCAGATGGCAAGGGAGTTGTCTGTTGATCCATCATCCACCAGAATGATCTCCAGATCCCGATAGGTCTGACCGAGGATGCTGTCCAGACATTTTTCCAGATACTTTTCTTTGTTATAGATCGGCACAATGATACTGACGGTATCGTTCAGCACAAATTATCCTCCCTTATTTTGCCGCCGGGCCGTTTTTCAGCAGGAACAGTTTTGCATACAGCCTCCGGCTGCATCTGAGCAGCTGATACTTCCGCTGGCTGCTGGTGCAGAGCAGCTTTGCTACCGCCGGGTCGCACTCCTGCAGAAAGGCCTCCATCTTTGCGCGGCGCTCCGTATCCTGCATCAGATACGGATAGCAGTGCTCCACCACGCTCAGCATGGCGGCATCATTCTCCGGCATTCCCGGGTATGCTTCCTTGATGGCCCGATATTTCTGATAGCCCATATCCAGCTTATCCTCGTAGAACTTCATGTTCCTGCGGTGAAGGATGCTGTCCGGGCGCTGATAGTAATAATACAGCGGCATCGGGCGGTATGCGACCTTGCCGCACTGCTGAAAAATACGGTATGTCGTACCCTGATCTTCCATCATCCGGCCCAGTGGATAGCGTACCTCCCGGAACAGTTCCCTCTTGTAGAGCTTGTTCCAGGCAAAATCCCCCAGCTCATCCGAAACAAGGGTGCTGCGAATGGCTTCCCGGCCTGTCATGCACTGCACCGGTACGGCGAGCTCTGCCGGGGCAAGTTCTTCCTCCCGTTCAAACATCCGGAAGCCCACCACAGCAACATCCGCGTCCTGTTCCTGCAGGTCACGGCAGAGCGTTTCCAGCATCCGGCTGTCCAGAAAATCATCACTGTCCACAAAGCAGAGATACGTTCCCTTCGCCCGTTCGAGCCCCGCGTTGCGCGCTGCAGAGAGTCCCCCGTTTTTCTGGTGGACTACCGTTACGCGTTCTTCCTGTGCGGCAGATTCGTCGCAGATGGCTCTACTGGCATCGGTGGAACCGTCGTCCATCAGCAGGACCTCAAGATTCCGGTAGGTCTGGTGCAGGATGCTGTCCAGACAGGCGCGCAAAAAGCGCTCCCCGTTGTGCACCGGCACGATCACCGACACATCCACCGCATCGTCCTGCGGCGGCAGCGGGCAGGGCTCCCCGGCATCGCACACCGGCTTCGGGCAGATGCCCGGCGCGCGGGCGGCAAAGGTCTCCAGCTGCCGGTCGGAAAAGCGCTGATGCTTCACGGCTCCCAGCACCCCGGCGGCACAGCGGCCCGCCGTGCGGGCACCCCACGCCACGGCAAGTGCCAGCGGCTCACAGCCGGTTTGGGAACGGACGAGCTGGCAGGCCCGTTGATTCTGCAGCATGACTGCCGCCTCCTTATCTTTTTTACACCGTCTCGTGTGCGGTCTCCGGCTGCGGCTTATTGGCATCCCGCAGCTTCTTGAATGCGCAGCGCAGCAGATCCCGGATGTTGAATTCCTTTTCGTCATCCGAGGTGGCACTGGCTGCCTTGTACTCGATGGCGTAATCCGGGTTCAGGCTGTTGTACTCCTGGATCTGCTCGTCCAGCACTTCCAGAATGGCCTCCGCCTTGACGGCGTTGCATTCCCGGAAGAAGCCCATGATCTGGCCCGCACCGTTGGAACCGATGAAACTCTCCTCGGTGCCAAGGGCCGCCACCAGCCCGGCAAAGTCCCGCAGGACATGGTTGCCCACCGAGTAACCATACTCCCGCGAGAGATGGTTCAGGCTGGTAAACTGGAAGCACATGCAGGTAAAGTGGCTGGGCAGCAGGCCCTGCTTTTCCAGCCGTGCCATCATGGCATCCACACGGTCGCGGTTGGGCAGACCGGTCTTTTTGTCCACATACATAAAGTATTCCACAAAGTCGCGGGAACGGCCCACCACAACGGCCAGTGCGCAGCCCACGAGGAAGAAGAATACAAAGCCGATGGCCAGATACAGCTTGGTGTTGATGCTGGGCCACACTCTGGTGGAGCTGGTGGTCTGCAGATAGTCCGCGCTCAGGGAGCGGTTGTGCTCCATGCTGGTCTGGCTCACGATCTGGTAGTAGTCCACCAGCGTCTGCTCGTACTTGTTGATCTCCGACTCGATCGCGGCATGGGAGGCCTCATCGCCGCCCACCCCGCCGGCTGCCTGGAAGGTGTCCAGCAGCTGCTGGGTGTAGGCCCGGCGGATGGCGCTGCTGCGCAGGGTCTTGTCGATCTCCACATACTCCAAAATCAGCGAATCGTAGGTGATCTGCTTGCTCTGGTTATCATCGTAGGCCTCTACGTTCTTCAGGATGTAGTCGGTGCCGCTGTCGTTGGCGTCGTTGTGGTAATGGTAGTTGATCAGGTCGCGGTTCTTCTCCGAGTAGTTCTGGATCAGGCCGCTGAGGTAGGCTTCCCGCTCCTGATACACCTGCTCGTTCTGCACGCTGCTCTCGATGCTCTGGGTCAGGTTGCGGCACAGCTTGTCGGCGTTGCGCACCTGCGGCCCGGTCATCACATTCGCGTACAGCGACGGGATCTCGTAGTCGTACAGCATCTTATAGATGTCGTACAGGTCCTCGTAGGTATAACCCGTGACCGAAGAGCGGAAGTTGGGATAGTTTGTCTTTTTATCCTCCAGATAGTTCAGCACTTCGGTGGTGTCGGACGACAGCACGTCCACGCACTCGTAATAGTCGTAGCCGCTGTTCAGCAGGCCGCTGGAGGGGTTCATGGTCAGGGGCAGCTCCACATATTCCTCCGTGTAGATGGTGGAATAGCTGCTGACGATGGCATCCAGCACCCGGCGGGCGTAGCTCGCACCCAGGCTGCCGTCCACCACCAGCGTCACCTTGTATTCGTCCGGGAAGTAGGTAGACTCTTCCCCCTTGTCGATGAGAGCTTCCTGCAGGGCCTTCTGGTCGTCCGGGATCAGCTCTTCCACCGTGCAGTGGGAGCGCACAAGGTTGATGCCGCTTTGCAGCCCAAGGCTCTCCATGGCCTGCGAGATGACCTTGGAAGAATAGATCTCGTCCACGTTCATGGCGGTGCCGTCCGGGGCAAAGCCGTCCTTGATGCCGTCGTGCAGGTACTTGATGTTCACACTGGCGGTGTAGGTCTGGTTGTTCTTGCAGTACCAGTACACCACCACTGTGCCCGCCATGGTCACGGCCAGCACCAGTGCAAAGAACCGCCGGAGGTAGCGCAGGATATCAAACTTTTTCAACGCTGTTCCTCCTTCCGGATCTGCCGGGCGGTGCGCACCATGCACAGGCCGAAGCACAGCACCACAAAGACTGCCATTTCCACGATCACCCGCTTGAGGCCGATCTGCTGCACAAAGGAGCCGGCCGCATCGTTGAACACCAGGTAGTTCTGGGTCTTATAGATGATATAGGAGGCATCCGTCACCCGCAGTGCCTGCTGGATCTGATCCATGGTGGTTTCCAGTTCCTGCAGCATGGCGTTCACCGTGGTCAGGCCCGCCGGGTCGCTCATGGTCTGCATTTGCTGCACCACATACTGGGTGGTGGTGATCACATCCTGATGGGAGGTCGCCTCCGCCAGGGCACCGTCGGCGTCGCTGGCCATGGTGTCCAGCGCCGTTTTGGTGCGGGACATATAGAACTCGCGGTTCTCGTCCAGCGTGGGGATCATGACGATGGCGCTCATGCTCTCATCGTACAGGCCAATGCCCAGATTGTCGGAATTGTAGTAGGCCATCTGCTCCTGATAGTCCAGCTGCTCGATCTGCAGCTTGTATTGCAGCATGGCCGTCAGGGAAGAAACGTCCGCCGACAGGCCGCCCCGCAGGATATAGGCCTGGATGCGCGGGATCTCGTAGTTGATCACGTTCTGGATCTGTTTGGACAGGCTCAGGAAGGTGTTGCCGGTGGTGGCGTCCTGATAGCTCTTGTTCTCGCTGACACGGGCCGTGAGGTAGCGGTCCAGCTGGTTGGCCCGCAGCGTCAGGCTCTTGAGGCGCAGATACGGCTCGGTGCCAAAGTAATCCGGCATGGTGCAGGAGAACACGCTCTGGTTCTCGCCGTAGTGCTCCATGAAATAATCCTTGTAGCTGCCGCAGAAGATCCGGAGCAGCGTGGCTGCGGTCAGGTGCTGGCAGGGTTCTTCCAGCTGCAGGCTGATGCTGCAGCTGGTGGTGATGTAGTTTTCCGAGCTGCTCACGTTGGTCACATCGGTGGGTTCCACCGTAATGGCCTTGCGCAGCTGTTCCACCGTCATCTGACCTTCCAGTCCGGCGTTGTACAGGGTGCTCTGCAGCACCTCGTCGGAGGTCAGGTCGGTAGTCGTAAACCGGGTGCGTTTGGGGTTGAGCCCCTGCGATGCCTCGGAGTAGTTCAGGGTCATCTGGGCCGAGGCCACCCGGCTGCTGTCCTGATATTGTGCGGTGCACAGCAGTGCCGCGAGCAGGATGCACACCACGATCAACGGCACCCGCAGGCTCCAGAAGCGCAGCACAGCCTGTTTGAAGATCTGCTTGATCTTTGTCACCACGTCTCCGGGCCTCCTTTCAAGTTCGTTCATCTCAGTACCAGTTCACATCCACCAGAACCAGCTCCGGCGGATTGTA
>ONZX01001344.1_pt1 | contig 12480 bp, 9 predicted proteins | sample 1671831 | NCBI WGS metagenome assembly ONZX01 (sample SAMN06348197, study PRJEB24527) | human gut metagenome | reverse complement strand
CGTCATCGTTTACCGCCTCGGCACGGTTCACCACCAGCAGCTCGCTGCCGCGCAGCTTGTCCAGCAGCAGGCCGCGCATGGCATTGTCGTTGGCATAGGTCTTGATGGTAGTGCCGTCTGCGGTGGCCAGGCACTGGTAAATCAGCCAGTTATCCGGCAGGGCATCGTACAGCTCCTGCACCAGCCACATGCCGTTGTATTCAATGATCACACGCCCACAGTCAGACTTTTCAGCCAGCTGCTGCAGGTGTTCGCGGTTCAGTTCCGCTTTGTCCTCAATGGTGGCAACGGTCACGCCGCCAAAGGCAAATCGCTCGGAATCATATTCCTCTTCGCCTTCCTCACAGATCAACAGCAGCGTTTTGTCGCCGGAATCAAACTGCGGGTCCTCCATTGTTTCCTGAATAAACTTGGTTTTGCCGCTTTCCAGCATACCCACAAAGAGGTAACAGGGAATCTCTTTCTGCGCCATGTTTTACTCCTTTACAAATCAGGCGTGGAACAGCTCTTCCACCTCATGTTCCTTCAGCTGGGAACCGATCACGCACACCTTGCCGGTAACATCGGGGCCGCAGGTGCGGATCTCATGCTCACCGGGCACCATGTCGAACTCGTACCAGGTGTCGCCGCCGTCCACAATGCCCTTGGCGCGCAGGATCATGCCGTAAGCGCCCTCGTCCAGCGCGTGCAGGGCCTTGTCCAGATCCTCACGGCTGTATTTGTGGGCCGTCTCCTTGCCCCAGCTCGTGAACACCTCGTCGGCGTCGTGGTCGTGGTGGTGATGATGCCCGCAGGAGCAGACACCGTGCTCGTCGTAGTGGTGCTCATGGTGATGCTCGTGCTCGTCCTCGTCCTCGTCGTCGTGGTGATGGCAGCAGTCGTGGTCGTGGTCGTGGTCGTCGTCATCATGGTCGTGATGGTGATGCTCATGCTCGTCCTCATCGTCGTCCTCGTCGTGATGATGATGGCAGCAGCAGTCGTGGTCGTGCTCGTCCTCATCGTGGTCGTGATGGTGATGATGGTGGTGCTCGTGCTCATCCTCGTCGGCATGGGCCACGTTGGCGGCGCGGGCCTCGGTCAGCAGCTCGGCGACGAGGTCGCGCTTGCCGTCCATGACGGAGACGATCTGTGCGCCGGTCAGGACGGTCCAGTCGGTGGTGACGATGGTGGCGGTGGGGTTCTTCTCTGCCAGCAGGGCGACGGCGGCAGCGACCTTCTCCTCACTGGCGTTGCCGGTGCGGCTCAGGATGATGCAGGACGCATGGCTGACCTGGTCGTCATAGAACTCACCGAAGTTCTTCATATACATCTTGACCTTGTTCACGTCGGCGACGGTGACAAAGCTGTTCAGGATGACGGGCAGATCCTCGGCGACGCCCTCGACGGCGCGGGTCACGTCGGACAGCTTGCCGACGCCCGACGGCTCAATGAGGATGCGGTCCGGGTGGTAGGTCTCGACGACCTTCTTCAGTGCCTCGCGGAAGTCGCCGACCAGGCTGCAGCAGATGCAGCCGGAGTTCAGCTCATTGACCTGAATGCCGGCCTCGCGCATGAAGCCGCCGTCGATGCCGATCTCGCCGAATTCGTTTTCGATCAGGACGATCTGCTCACCGGCGAAGGCCTCCTTGATGAGCTTTTTGATAAGGGTGGTCTTGCCGGCGCCGAGGAAGCCGGAGAAAATGTCGATTTTGGTTTTCTTTTCAGCCATAGTTGGGTACCTCTATTCAAGATGTGTTCAGATGTTCAGTTGGTTGGCAATCTATTACACTAACTGCTAATACTATTATAACAAACACGTCAAGGGGTTTTGCGCCATTTTGCGCGGGAAATTTTGAATTTTTTGCAAAATTTATGGGATTTGGGCAGCCCGGGGGTGTCCCGCGGGCTGGCGCTAATGGGACACTGCCTCGGAGGGGTCAAGACCCCTCCCTACGGGCTATCGTTCACGGGTGCTTTGTAGGGAGCGGTCTTGACCGCTCCGCCGGGTAGGCAGACGTTAGCGGGTTGGCCCGTAGGGGCGGCATACATGCCGCCACGCCCGGCCCCTGCAAAGCGCCGCATTTTTGTATGTGCCCCCGGGCGCAAACTCCACCTGTTTTATTATCTATTATCTATTTATTATTTGCAGCATTCGTGGTATGATATACCTAACCCCAATATCTATCACAAAAAGGAGCGATCCATTTTGACTACCAATGAAAAAATCGCCGCGCTGCGTGCCGCTGCCAAAGCGGCGGGCGCGGACGGCGTGCTCATCATGACCAGCGACCCCCATTGCAGCGAGTACCTGCCCGGCTATTATAACGCTCTGCCGTGGTTCTCCGGCTTCATCGGCGAGAACTCGACCCTCGTTGTGACTCAAGACCGCAGCGCCCTGTGGTGCGATGGCCGCTTCTACGTGCAGGCCGACAAGCAGCTGGCCGGCAGCGAGATCGAGTGCATGCACGCGGGCTCCGCGGGTGTGCCCACCGTGGCCGAGTACCTCGGGAGCCACTTTGCGGACGGCCAGACCCTGCTGCTGGACGGCAGCTGCGTGCCCGCCACGATTGCCAAGGAGTACATCGACGCATTGGCCAAGAAGGGTGCCGCCCTCAAGAGTCAGGACGTGGCCAGCCCGATCTGGGACGCCACCGGCGAGCGCCCGGCCCTGCCCGACACCCCCTGTGAGCTGCTGACCCCGGCCCAAACCGGCGCGACTGCCGCGGACCGCATCGCCATGGTGCGTGCCGAGCTGCAGAAGGCCGGTGCCACCGCACTGGCCGTGACCGGTCTGGACTGCGTGGGCTGGCTGCTGAACCTGCGCGCCCGCGACCTGCCCTGCACCCCGCTGGCCGTCGCCTACGCGCTGGTCACGATGGACGCCTGCACGCTGTTTATCGCGCCGGGCCGCCTGTCCGACGCCGACACCGCCACGCTGGCCGAGAGCGGCGTGACGCTGCGCGGCTACGAGGAAATTATCGACGCCGTCCACGCCCTGCCCGCCGACGAGGTGTTCCTGGTGGACGAGAAGGCCACCAACTACGCCCTGTACGAGGCCCTGACCGCCCACAAGACCGTGGCCGGTGCCGACCCGATTTTTGCCCTGAAGGGCATCAAGAACGAGACCGAGCTGAAGAACCTCCGCGAGTGCCATATCCGCGACGGCGTCGCCGTGGTGCGGTTCCAGATGGATCTGGAAAAGGCGCTGGCCGAGGGTAAGCAGCTGACCGAGATCGACATCGACACGATGCTGCAGAAGCGCCGCGCCGAGATGCCCGGCTACTTTGAGGACAGCTTCTCCACGATTGCGGCCTACGGCGCCAACGCCGCCATGATGCACTACCACGCCGAGGGCGACGTGAACAGCGTCATCGAGCCGCGCGGCTTCCTGCTGGTGGACAACGGCGGCCAGTACGACTGCGGCACCACCGACATCACCCGCACCTACCCCGTCGGCCCGCTGACCGACAACGAGCGCCGCTATTACACCTGGGTGCTGCAGAGCCACATCGACATGGCCCGCGCGGTGTTCCTGGACTACTGCACCGGCTTTGCACTGGATACCTTTGCCCGCGGCCCGGTCTGGGCGCACAAGGTCAACTACCGCTGCGGCACCGGCCACGGCGTCGGCTTTATCTCCGGCGTGCACGAGGGCCCGCAGAGCCTGCGCCCGAACAACCCCGTGATTTTTAAGCCCGGCATGACCATCACCGACGAGCCGGGCATCTACGAGACCGACGAGGTCGGCATCCGCATTGAGAACGAGCTGGAGTGCATCGACCTGGGCGAGAACCAGTACGGCCACTGGCTGGGCTTTGCGCCTTTGACGCTGGTGCCCATCTCCACCGAGCCGGTCCTTGTGGACGAGCTGAGCCGCGACCAGATCAACTGGCTGAACGACTACCACGCCCACGTCTACGAAATGCTCAGCCCCCGCCTGAACGAGGACGAGAAGGTCTGGCTGAAGGAGAAGTGCGCGGCGATTGGCAGATAAACAGCTGACAGGTGTTTATCTTTTATATTCCTGTAGGGGCCGGACATGTCCGGCCCGCAACATAAACCGGAAAGCAGGTGCTTGCCGGTAAGCTGCGGGCCGGGCATGCCCGGCCCCTACGCATCAACAATGTTTTACCATGCAATAACGGCACACGTCCCCGGAACGGTCAAGACCGTTCCCTACAAAGCACCCGTGGACCCCGATCTGTAGGGAGGGGTCTTGACCCCTCCGCAGCTGCCGTTTGCCATTGTGACGCGGTAGGGGCCGGACATGTCCGGCCCGCAACATAAACCGCAAGCAGGTGCTTGCCGGTAAGCTGCGGGCCGGGCATGCCCGGCCCCTACAGAGCGGCATACTCAATGGCTATTTACTTCTCGCACGCGCCGTCGTTGCCCTCACCACACCCGTCGCAGTCACTCTCAAACCGGACGGCGTTCTTCGCCAGCTCGGGGTCAAGGCGCTGGGCGACCTGCATCATCAGGGCGCACTCCATCCGCTTGCGGAACACCTTGCAGCCGTACTCATACGTGCCGTGGATGTCGCCGGTAGCGTGCAGGGCGTTGGCCGCGCAGCCGCCCGCGCAGTACAGGCGTGCCCAGCAATCCTTGCAGTCGGGGCGGGCATAGACGTTGCACAGCTTGAACTCGTCGCGCAGGGCGGTGTTGGTCACGCCGTCCCAGACGTTGCCCAGCTTGTACGCCGGGTCGCCGACAAACTGGTGGCAGGGGTACAGGTCGCCCCAGGGGGTCACGGCCATGTACTCGGTGCCGGAGCCGCAGCCCGAAATGCGCTTGTAGATGCAGGGGCCGTGCTTGAGGTCCAAAATATAATGATAGAACGTGATCGGCTTGCCGGCCTTCTGGCGGCGCAGCATGTCGTTGGCCAGCAGCTCATACTGGTCGAACAGCTTGGGCAGGTCCTCCTCGGTCAGGGCCTCGGGGGAGTCCGGCGGGGCGACAACCGGCTCCATGGACAGCTCGGTAAAGCCGAGGTCGTCGGCCATGTGGAACAGGTCCTTCGTAAAATCAACGTTGTGATGCGTAAACGTGCCGCGCATATAGTAGCCCTGGCCGCCGCGCGCCTTGACGAGCTTCTGGAACTTGGGCACGATGCGGTCATAGCTGCCGTTGCCCGCGAGGTCGACGCGGAAGCGGTCATTGACCTCCTTGCGGCCATCCAGCGACAAAACAACGTTGTGGCATTCTTTATTGCACCAGTCGATGACCTCGTCCGTGATGCCGATGCCGTTGGTCGTCATCGTGAAGCGGAAGTTTTTGTTGTACTTTTTCTCGATGCTGCGTGCATAGGCGACCAGCTGCTTGCAGACCTCAAAGTTCATCAGCGGTTCGCCGCCGAAGAAATCGACCTCGAGGTTGCGGCGGGTGCCGGAGTTTTCGATGAGGAAATCCAGCGCGCGCTTGCCGGTCTCGAAGCTCATGAGACCGGCCTCGCCGTGGAACTTGCCCTGCGCGGCGAAGCAGTAGCTGCAATTCAGGTTGCAGGTGTGGGCGACGTGCAGGCAGAGCGCCTTGACAACGTTGGAGCGGTTTTTGAAGTCAAAGGCGTGGTCGGCGTAGGCGTCGGGCGCAAACAGCTGGCCCGCGGCGGTCAGCTCGTCGATGTCGTCGAGCACGTCGCTGATGTCGGCGGCGGTCACATCGGCGCGGTCCGCGTACTTTTTGGCGAGGGCTGCAGCAGCCTGCTCCCGGCTGCTGCCTTGGTCGATCAGGGCGATGGCGTCATAGGCGACGTCATCCACCGCATGCACGCTGCCGCTGTAGACATCCAGCACAATGTTGTAACCGCTTAATTTGTATTGATGGATCATGGTTTTCTCCGTTTTGTTATGGTGCAATGCGGCGGACGGCCACGGGCGGATATGGAATCCGCCCCTACGGCATTCCCCTTGTAGGGGCGCATTCTATATGCGCCCGCCGCACCCTTTTGTATCATAGAAAATGCCGGGCTGCCACACGGCATCCCGGCATCAAAGCCAGCAAAAATTACTTGTCGGTCTTCTCGCAAGGCTGGTTGGCAATGCCGCAGCTGGTCTTGCAGGCGCTCTGGCAGGAAGTCTGGCACTCGCCGCAGCCGCCGTTCAGCAGGCTCTTAGCCATGTCGCGGGTCTCGAGAGTCTGGATGTGCTTCATAAAACAGTCACCCCTTTATACATTTTAGAATTATTATTATTGTACACGGAAATCCGGGGTTTGTCAATAGGGGCGGAGGGAAAACAACAGACAGCGGGAGGCCCGTCGGAACCCCTTTACAACAAAACCGCAATCTCCTCCGCCCCGCTGCCGCCCGTATGCTTCAGCGCGGTTCCGGCCTGCTCCAATGCACGGCAGGCCGTCACCAGCTCTGCCGTCACTTCCTCCCCCGGTGCCACCAGCGGCACGCCGGGGGGATAGGCCCAGAGATACTCCGCGGCGGTCTCCCCCACCGCGTCCCGCATCCTTACGGCCCGCGCGGGGCGCAGCAGTGCCTCGGCAATCGTGCAGCGGGCCGCGCCGGGGGCGGGCAGAATATGCCGCGGGGCCGCGTGCGGGGCCGCCGTTTTGTCCCAGGCGTGCAGCACATCGGCCAGCCGTTCCAGCGCGTCGGCGTCGTCGCAGGGGCTGGTCATGGCCAGCACGTTCGGGCCGCAGACCATCTCGGGCTCAAAGCCGTCGGCCCGCAGGTACGCCGCCCCCGCCGCGCCGATTTGCAGCAAAATTTTGCCGCTGTCATGCGCAAAAAAGTCAGGGTGCGCCGTCAGTGCGTCCGCGCCGCAGCACAGTATTTTTGTATTTTTCAGATCCCGCACCGCCGCGTCAAAGGCATCCAGCCGGGCGCGCCACGCGGCAAAGGCGGCCTCTCCCTCGTCGGCCAGCCAGCGGGTGCAGCCGTCCAGACTGACCATGAGCGGGTAACTCGGCGAGCTCGTCTCGAACACGTCCAGCTGGCGCTCGACCCCGGCAGGGTCGGCCAGATCGCCGTTCAGCTGCAAAAACGCGGTCTGGGTCAGGCTGGGCAGCGTCTTGTGGGCGCTCTGCACGACCAGATCGGCCCCTGCGGCTACGGCCCCGCCGCGCCAGCCGTACCGGGCGGCAAAGGGCAGGTAGTGCGCACCGTGGGCCTCGTCCACCAGCAGCGGCACGCCGCGGGCGTGGCAGATTTCCGCGATAGTACGTATATCGCTCAAAACGCCCTCATAAGTCGGGCTGGTCAGGATCACGCAGCGGGCGTCGGGCGCAGCGTCCAGCGCGGCGGCCACATCGGCGGGGCGCACACTGCCGTAGATGCCAAACTGCGGGTCCACGGGCGGCGTGAGCCAGCGGGCCTTCAGCTGCCCCAGCTCAATCGCGTGGTAGACGGCCTTGTGGCAGTTGCGCGCCGCAATGACCGTGCTGCCGAACGGTGCCAGTGCGCGGATGCCCGCCAGCAGGCCGACGGTGGACCCGCCGACGAGGTACCAGCACCGCCGTGCGCCGTACAGCGCCGCCGTGCGGGCCATGGCGTCGGCCAGAATGCCGTCCGCGTCGTGCAGGTCGTCCGCGCCGTCGATCTCGGTCAGGTCCCAGGCATAGCAGCCCAGCCCCGGTGCGGGCGGCACCCGCCGCTTATGCCCGGGCATGTGCAGCGGGTAACGCGCCGCGGATAGGGTTTCCAATTGTTGTTGCAGCGTTGATTTTGTCATATTTTTATACTTTTTATAAATAAGTGCAAGCTAAAAAGCCTCCCCTTTGAGGGGAGGTGCCCGCGGGGCGGAGGGATGGGCGGGAGACACACACTTTACAGGTCTACACCCGGCCACCCCTCACCGCCTGCGGGCGGAGCTCCCCTCAAAGGGGAGCCTTTACGAAATCTCAATTTCCGCCTTACTGCCCGCCCGCGTTTTGGTCACGTGGATCTGTCTCGTCAGGCGGTCCTGCAGCGCCTCGACGTGGGAGATGACGCCGATGAGCTTATCGCCCCCGGCCAGCCCGGCCAGCGTGTCCACGGCCTTTTCCAGGCTGTCGGAGTCCAGCGAGCCGAAGCCCTCGTCGATGAACAGCGTCTCGATGACGACGCCGCCCGCGTTCTGCTGGATCGTGTCGCTGATGCCCAGTGCCAGGCTCAGCGCGGCCATGAAGCTCTCGCCGCCGGACAGGCTGCCCACGGGGCGGGTCTTGCCGGTGTAGGCGTCGAACACGTCGAGGTCCAGCGCGGTCTTGCCGCCGACGGCCTCGCTCTTGCGGCGCAGCAATCGGTACTGGCCGTCGGTCATGCGGGTGAAGCGCAGGTTTGCGGCCTCGACCACGCCGTCAAAATAGAACGCCTGTACGTACTGTTCAAACGGAAGTTTGATTTTTCCGGTCAAATTTCCGTTGATCGTTTTGGACAGATTGTCCCACATGGCACGCTTCTCGCGGGCGGCGGCGCTCTCCCGCATCGTCTTTTGCAGCGCGTCGATGGCGGCGCGGTTCGTGTGCAGACGGTGCACGGCGGCGTCCCGGGCGGCCATGGCGGCAGCGCGGTCCCGGCGCAGGCGGGCCAGCGCATCCTGCAGCTGGGTCAGTGCGTCGGGGTTGTCGCGCTTGGGCATCGTCTCGCGCATCTGCTGCACGCGGGCGCTGGCGGCAGCGTGCCCGGCCTTGGCGTTGGCGGCGCGGCGGGTGGCCGCAAAGCGCTGCTTTTCCAGGTCTGCCAGCTGGCCGTTCAAAAGGTCGGCCTGCTTGGCCAGGCTGCGGGCGCGGTCCGTCTTTTGCTTCAGCTTCAGGTGGTCGGCCTGCAGGCCGCGCAGACCCTCGGTCAGGCCGGTCTGCTGGGCGGTCAACGCAATTTTCAGCTCGTCGGGCGTCAGCTCGGCGGCGGGCTTGCCGGTGTAGCGGTCCCCGCGGCGCGCGAAAAATCCATCCGCGTCCCGCTGCAAAGCCGCCCGCAGCTCATGCGCGTGAGCGGCGGCATCACCGGCGGTGCGGCTGGCCGCGGCAGTGCTGCGGCGCTGGGCCGTCAGCGCCTTCTCCCGCTCCTCCAGCTGCTTTTCGGTGATGTGGTCCTTGGGCAGCGCGGCGATTTTCGGGTGCTTGGTGGAGCCGCAGACCGGGCAGGGCTTGCCCTTTTGCAGGTCCTTGGCCAGCAGGCCCGCGCGGTTGGCGTTTAATTGGCGCTGCATCGTGCTGTATTCTTCCTCGGCGCTGTCCAGTGCAGCCTGTGCGGCCACATACTCTGCCTGACGCGCGGCGGCGTCCTCGTCGGCCTTGTCGGCGTCCGCCAGATTTTGCAAGAGCTGCCTGCAGTCGGCGGAAAGCCCCTCGGCCAGCTCAATGCGGTGGTCGGTCTTGAGCAGGTCGGCCTCGGCCTGGCTCAGCGCGGCGCGGTCCGCCTCGTTTTTGGCAATATTTTCCTTCACGTTCGCCGTGCGCTTTTCCAGATCGGTCATAATGAGGTCGGTCTGGTGCTCCACATCGGCGGCGCGCTGCTCCTCGGCCACCAGCCCGGCCAGCTGGCGGCGGCGGGCGGCGCGTTCCTCGGCAATTTTCAGGCCGGCGTCACCGCGGGCGATCTTCTCGTCCAGCTCGTTCATAACGCTGGTCTGTCGTTTTTCGTTGGCGTCGTCGGCCTCCAGCAGCAGCCTGCCCAGCTCGGCGGCAGCCCCTGCGGCAAACGGGTCGCGCTCGGCCTGCATTTCGGCCAGGTCGGCGGCGGTCTCCTCGTCGGCGCCGTCACCGATCAGCGTGCCGACGTGCATCAAAAGTACATCGTCCAGACGCTTGCATTCCTCGTCGGCCTTACGGGCGTGCTCGACGGCGGCCTGACCCAGGCGCTGGTGGTCGGCGGTGTCAAAAATGCGGCGCAGGATGGCCGCGCGGTCCGCGGACGGCGCGTTGAGCAGCCGGGTAAAGTCGTTCTGCGCCAGCATCGACACCTGGGCAAACTGTTTGGCGTCGATGCCCAGCAGCTTGACCACGGCGTCGGTCACGGCTGACGCACCGCTGACCGGCTCGTCCGGCTCACGGATCAGCTCGGCCTTGGCGGGCACCTTGACCATGCCGGTGCCGCGCTTGGCGGCGCGCTGCTGGTCGGGCCAGCGGCGCACGGTGTAGCTGCGCCCGCGGTGGGTAAAGGCCAGCTCGACGCTCGTCTCGGCGTCGGGGGCAGCAAAATCACTGCGCAGCATCGTGGTTTTTCTGTTCTCACCGGAGGTCTCGCCGTAGAGCGCAAACGTGATGGCGTCAAACAGGGCGGTCTTGCCCGCGCCGGTGTCGCCGCCGATCAGAAACAGTCCGCTGCCGCCGAACGCCGAGAAGTCCAGCTCGGTGCGGCCCGCGTAGGGGCCGAAGGCGGTCAGGATCAGCTTTTGGGGTTTCATTCGCTTTTTGACGCCTCCTCGCGCAATCTTTTCACAGCCACGGTCTCCTCCACTGTCAGGGGGCGTCCGTTCATCTTGGTGAAAAAGTCCTGGAACAGCTCGACAAAGGGCTTGCCGCGCACGGCCTGGGTCATGTCCAGCGGGTGCGCGACCTCACCTTGGGGCAGGTAGTCGAGCCGCATGGCGTTGGGATAGGCGGCGCGCAGCTGCGCCATGGCGTCGGGCAGCGGCGTCGGGTCGGTCAGGGTCGCCCAGATGTAGTCCTCGGTGTCGGTTGGCCGGGCGGTCAGCCGGGCCAGCGGGCCGGTCAGGTGGCGCATGGCGCGGCGGGGCGTCAGCGGCAGCTGCTCGATTTTTTCCACACCGCGCTTGCCGACCCGCACGAGGGTGACGGATTTCTGCATCCCGCACTCGTCCAGATGGTAGCAGAGCGGCGCACCCGCGTAGCGCACGGCGTCGATGCCGACGCGCTGGGCGCGGTGGATATGGCCGAGCGCCGCATAGCAGAAGCCCGCAAACCGCGCTGCATCGATGGAATCCACCGTGCCGACAGTCAGGGGCGCGGTCTCGCTGCCGGAGAGCTGCGGCGGGCAGACGCCGGAGACCACCATCTGGTGGGCGACGAGCACCCGTCGCGGGGCGGCGGGCTCACAGACGGCCAGCGCCGCGCCGACGGCGGAGTCGTAGTCGGTGATGTCGGCGTCGGGCAGGTAGTGGCGCACCGTGGCCGCCCGCACAAAGGGCAGCAGCGTGAACTCGATGGGGCCGTGGCGGTCATTGAGTACGACCTGCTTGGGGCAGCCGGTGAAACGCCCGGCAATGTGTACGTTTTGTTCGGCCAGCAGACTGCTGGCAAAGTCGAGCCGCTCGGCGCTGTCGTGGTTGCCGGAGACGGCCAGCACCGGGATGCGGCGTGCGGCCAGCTGGGTCAGGAACCAGTCCAGCAGCGTGCAGGCCGCGGCGGGCGGCACCGGCGTGTCGTAGATGTCGCCCGCGATGACGACGGCCTCGACGCCGTGTTTTTCACAGAGGGTCAGAATTTGTTCAAGGATGAACCGCTGATCCTCCAGCATATCAAACCCGTTGACCCGTTTGCCCAGGTGCAGGTCTGCAAGGTGCAGAAATTTCATGGTGTATCTCCAGATTTTGCGTTTACCGCCACAGCTTCTCCCAGGTCGTGATGTCCAGCGTGGTGCCGGGCAGGACCTCCACGGGGGCTGTCTCGGCCTTGCGGAAGCGGCACTTTTTGGCAAAGCCCTCGGCCTTCAGGTCGCGTGCCCACACCCGCATATACAGGCGGCTGCGGCCATCGCCCTCGGCCAGCTTCTGCGCATAAGCCACGATGCTGCGGCCAATGCCCTGCCCGCGCGCCTTTTCCTTTAAAAAAAGGCGGCTCAGGCACATGGCGCCCGCGGGGCCGAGGTCGAGCGCGAAATAGCCCACCGGCTCGGTGCCGAGGTAGATCAAAAAGTAGTTGATGACGCCGCTGTGGATCTCGTCGTCGGTCAGGATGTCGCTCTGGTACTTATCGGCCAGTGCAGCGGCGACCTTGGGCGTCAGCTTGGTGTAATGCTGGACGAAAATCTCCTGCGCCAGCTCGGAAACCAGCTGGACGTAGCGGGTCTTGGTTACTTGCTTAAATGTCGGGTTCATAGTAACTCCTTTTGTTAAACATATGCTGCCGTAGGGGCGCATTCTATATGCGCCCGTGCAGCTTACGGCAGGTGCCGCGGGCGGATATGGAATCCGCCCCTACATTTATTCAATGGTAACGCTTGCCTTCGCCGGCATGCACGCGGCCCAGTCGCCCTCGTTTTTCAGGGTGCCGAAGCCCTCGCACAGGTGGTCGGGGCAGGGGCTGTCTACAAAGGCGATGCCGCCGTTTTCCACCCGCAGGTGGATCGTGTACAGGCCGGTGTCAATGTCATATTCGGCGTTTTTACGCAGATCAATGCGCTGCTCGACCTGCGGGTCGCCGTAGCGCAGCACCGCCGTGCGGCCCGTGCCGCCGTGGTGGGCGGCCAGCCACAGCACCGCGGCCAGCGCCAGAATTACAGCGATAAACAGCAGATTTTTTCGTTTCTCGGTCATGGCTCTCTGTCAAATTCCAGTTCTTCGGTCAGGCCGTCATACCCGGCCACGGCGGCGGGGTACGCGGTGCGCGCGGCGG
>ONZX01001342.1_pt1 | contig 12485 bp, 9 predicted proteins | sample 1671831 | NCBI WGS metagenome assembly ONZX01 (sample SAMN06348197, study PRJEB24527) | human gut metagenome | reverse complement strand
CTCCCGTGAAAATGCAATGCCGGAGCGTCCGCAGACGCTCCGGCATTGCTCTATTTAAAATAATTTTTCCGCTGACTATGGCCAGAGCGCAAGCGGAGGCCATTCAAAATCATCATGCCCCGTCAAAGCTGTCCCCATCAGCGGGCAGGGCAGCGGCTTGCGCGTCTGCGCTGCCGGTGTCTGCTGCCCGGGGGACGCCTTTGTACACCAGCGTCTGCTCCAGCACCTCGGCACAGACCGGTGCTGAAAGACTGCCGCCGGCGGTGGTCCAGCTGTGTGGCTCATCCAGACAGACCAGACACAAAAACTGCGGGTCATCGATGGGCGCTACCGCCACAAAGCTGGCAATGCGCGCCTTCTCGTCGGCGCTGTCCAGCTTTTGGCTGGTGCCGCTTTTGCCGCCCACCCGGTAGCCCGCGATCTGCGCGTTGCGCCCGCCGCCGTACAGCACCACTGCCTCCATCATCTCCCGCATGGTGGCAGAGGTGGCGGGCTGGATCACCTGCCGTTTGCAGACCGGGGCGGTGTGCTGCAAAACGCTGCCGTCCGGCGCAAGAATATCCGAGACCAGATACGGCTGCATCAGCTTGCCGCCGTTCACCACCGCGCAGACGGCGGAGGCCATTTCCAGATAGGAAATCTTACTGCTCTGCCCGAAGGCGCAGGAGGCCAGCTCTACCGGCCCCATGCGGTCGGCGGTGTAGTACAGGCTCTTTTTCGGCTCGGCGGGCAGGTCGATGCCGGTGGGTTCCCGCAGGCCGAAGGCGGCAAAATAATCGCAGAAAGCCTGCTTGCCCAGCCGCGCCCCGATCTGGATAAAGCTCTGGTTGCAGGAGTTTTCCAGTGCCTGTGTCACGGTCTGGCTGCCGTGGCGCTTGTGGTTGGCGCAGTGGAACCGCGTGCCCGCCACCGAGATAGAGTCTCCGCAGTAAAAGGTGGAGTGCCGGGTAATGGCTCCGGCATCCAGCGCCGCCGCGCAGGTGATGAGCTTAAACACGCTGCCCGGCTCGTATAAGTCACTCACCGCCTTGTTGCGCCACTGGGTCTGCTGCGCCAGCTGCAGGGCGGCGGCGCGCTCTTTGCCGGAAAGGGCGTCCACGGCAGCGCGTGCGGCCTTATCGGCGATGACCCGGGGCTGGTTGGGGTCGTAGGCCGGGGTGGTAGCCATGGCCAGCACTGCCCCAGTGTTCACTTCCATCACGATGCCCACGCTGCGGGCAGCTACATGGTGCTCTTGCACCGCATAATTCAACGCATTTTCAAGATAATGTTGAATATTTGCATCGATGGTCAGCCGCAGCCCGCTGCCCTCCACGGGGGCAAGTTCGGTTTCGTAGCTCTGCGCCAGCGTGTAGCCCCAAGCGTTCACGGCGGTCAGCACCACTCCGTTTTGCCCGGTAAGGGTGTCGTTGTATTCGAGCTCCAGCCCGCTGACCCCGGCGTTGTCTACGTTGGTGAACCCCAGCACCGAGGCCAAAAACTCCCCCTGTGGGTACCAGCGCTTGGAGTCCTGATTGATGCGCACGCCGGTAATGTCGTTCTCTGCGCAGAAATCCCGCACGGCATCGGCAGTTTCCCGCTCCACCCGGTAGCGCAAAAGGCAGTCGTTGGAGCGCCGGTCGTTGAACTTTTCCAGCAGCTTTGCCTCGTCCAGTTCCAGAATCTCCGCAAGCTCCTTGGCGGCAAGGGCAAGCTTATCCTCCGGCATCTCCCGGGGGCTGGCGCGCAGGGTCCAGCAGCTGCTGTTGGCGGCAAGCAGCGCGCCGTCGGCACTGTATATCTTGCCCCGGTCGGCGGGCACAACGGTGTCTCGCAGCTGCTGCCCCAGCGCCCGCTGGGTGTACCAGCCGCCGGTGCATAATTGCAGCCAGAACAGCCGCCCGATGAGCCCTGCAAAGCAGACGGCGCACAGCCCCACCGCAATGAGCCGTGCCCGCAGACGGAACGCCCGCTCCGGCAGGGTGCGCAGAGTGTCTGTGGGTTTAGAGCCGTACATGGCAGCACCCCCTTTGCGGGCAGTTTATGCGCCCGGGGGCGGTGCGTATGACTAACCGCCCCCGCATCCGCGTACAATAACAGAAACGGAGGTGACCGGGATTGCACAGAACTGCTGCCCGCAAAGGGCTGCTGCGGCCGCTGCCGCCCATGGACCTGCCTTTTCTGGTGCTGGTGCTCACGCTGGTAGCTTTTGGGCTGGTGATGCTGTGCAGCGCCAGCAGCGCGGTGGCACTGTACCGGCGGCAGGACGCTTTTGCCTATGTGCGGCCGCAGCTGCTGTACGCCGCCATGGGGCTGGGGGCCATGTGGATGGCCAGCCGGGTGGACTACCATATCTATCACAAGCTTGCGTGGCCGCTGTTGGCGCTCTCGCTGGTGCTGCTGACGGCGGTGCTGTTCATGCCGGAATATAACGGCTGCAAGCGCTGGCTTGTGCTGCCGGGGCTGGGCACATTACAGCCCAGCGAAATCGCCAAATTTGCGGTGGTGCTGGTGTTTGCTCACATCATCGCTTTGAACCACGACCGCATGGGCAGCTTTGCGGTAGGGGTAGTGCCCTTTGCGCTGGTGCTGGGGGTGGTGGCGGTGCTTATGCTGCTGGAACCCCACCTTTCCGGCACGGTGCTGATCTTGAGCATCGGCGCGGTGCTCATGTTCGTGGGCGGCACCGGGCTGCGGTGGTTCATGCTGGCAGGAGCAGGCGGCGCTGCCGCCATCGGCACGGCCATCGTGCTCATGCCGGAGCTGGTGCCCTACGCCGCCGACCGGCTCAACTCGTGGCTCGACCCCTTTGCCGACCCGCTGGGCGACGGCCACCAGACCATCCAGAGCCTGTACGCCATCGGCTCCGGCGGGGCGGCAGGACTGGGACTAGGCAACAGCCGCCAGAAGCATCTGTTCGTGCCCGAGCCGCAGAACGACTTCATCTTTTCCATCCTCTGCGAGGAACTGGGCTTTCTGGGCGCGTGTGCGGTGATATTGCTGTTCAGCGCGCTGCTGTGGCGGGGCATCACGCTGGCGGCGCACGCGCCGGACCGCTTTGGCGCACTGCTGGTGGTGGGCTTTGTGGTGCAGGTGGCGCTGCAGGCAGTGTTGAACATCGCGGTGGTCACCAACACCATCCCCAACACCGGCATCAGTCTACCCTTTTTCTCCTCCGGCGGCACCAGCCTGATGATGCTTTTGGGCGAGATGGGCATCGTGCTTTCGGTGTCCCGGGGCGAAAGCTGATGAAAGGCTGCATTTCCTGCCGCGGCAGGGCAGGAGCGGCGCGGAAATGCGAAAAAAAACGGACAAATGACCGGACAAATCCCGCAGACTGCGGGAAAGCCGTTTCCGGCGCATTTTGTTGACCAAAGACCCTCGTTTTGCATACCATGGGGTATCTTTTGCAGAACGGGGGTCTTGGCATGGCTGGGGATTGGATCATTACGGGCGGGCGGCCTTTGCAGGGCAGGGTGGAAGTGCCTGCGGCCAAAAACAGTGTGCTGCCGCTGCTGGCAGCTTCGCTGCTATGCAGCGGGCCGGTGCGGCTGCAAAATGTGCCGCGCCTGACGGACGTAGAGGACTGTCTTGCCCTGCTGCGGGGCGTGGGCTGCACAGCGGGCTGGCAGGGCACAGAACTGGTGGTGCAGGGACAGCCTATGCGCACCGACCTTGCACCGGAGGCCGCAGGCCGGATGCGGGCGTCCATCTTGTTCTGTGCGCCGCTGCTGGCGCGGCTGGGGCGGGTAAGCACCGTACTGCCCGGGGGCTGCCGTATTGGGGCAAGACCCATCGACCTGCATTTGCAGGGGCTGGCGCAGATGAGCGTGCGGCAGCTGCCCGCAGCGCCCGGACAGCTTACGCTGTACGCCCCGGCGGGGCTGCGGGGCGCAGAAATTTGTCTTAGCTTTCCCAGCGTGGGCGCTACCGAGACGCTGCTGCTGGCCGCTGCCACAGCGCAGGGACAGACCGTGCTGCATGGCGCTGCAAAAGAGCCGGAGATCGCGGATCTTGCCGCCTTTCTCAACGCCTGCGGCGGCTGCGTGGAGGGCGCGGGCACCGACACCATCCGGGTGCAGGGAAGGCGCTGCCTTGCGGGCTGCACCTTCATGCCGGTGGCAGACCGCATCATCGCCTCCACGCTGGCTTGCGCGGCGGCAGCGGCGGGCGGCAGGGTAGAACTGGCGGGCTGCGCACCCGGGCTGTATGCCCCGCTGCTGGAAATTCTGGAACAAATGGGCTGCACCGTAGAGCGGGCACGCGATGCTGCCGCCATTTCGCGGTTCGGGGCACTGCGCGGCGCGGGAAATGTGCACACCGCACCTTATCCCGGCCTTGCCACGGACGCCGCCCCGCTGCTGGCGGCGGTGATGCTCTACGCACAGGGGGAAAGCTGCCTGCAGGACAGGGTGTTTGAAAATCGTTTTGCCTGTGCCGAGGGTTTTGCGGCGCTGGGGGCAAACGTCCGGGTGGCAGAGCGCACGTTGTATGTGCAGCCGGGCGGGACGCTGCGCGGGGCAAAGCTGACTGCACCGGACCTGCGGGGCGGGGCGGCGCTGGCGCTTGCGGCGCTGGCTGCCCGGGGCAGCAGCCGCCTTGGCGGGGTGGAGTTTGTCCGGCGCGGATATGCAGACCTTGACCGGCTTTTGGCGGGGCTGGGCGCACAGATTTGGCAGGAAATACCCGCCCGGAGTGGGGTTGTGAAAAAAACACCCACGAAAAAGCAATTTTGTCTTGCAATCGGAGCAAAAAAATGATACGATACAGTTATATAAATATCGTATGATAATTTCTGTGCGGCATTTGCGCAGTTCCACATAAAAATCCGATGGAGGACAAAGTTATGGCATTGATGCTCGATGAAGAACTGGACGAAAACGTTACGACGATCAAGGTGATCGGTGTGGGCGGCGGCGGCGGCAACGCTGTGAACCGCATGGTGAGCGATGGCCTGCAGGGCGTGGAGTTCATCGCAATGAATACTGACCAGCAGGCACTGGCCAAGAACCATGCCTCGGTCAAGGTGCAGCTGGGTTCCAAGCTGACCAAGGGTCGCGGTGCGGGTGCAGACCCGGAGATCGGCCAGCGTGCCGCTGAAGAAAGCAAGGACGAGATCGCCAATGCCCTCAAGGGCTCTCAGATGGTCTTTATCACCGCCGGCATGGGCGGCGGTACCGGCACCGGTGCAGCACCCGTTGTGGCCGAGGTGGCACACGATCTGGGCATCCTGACCGTTGGCATCGTTACCAAGCCCTTCTCCTTTGAGGGCAAGCGCAAGATGGGGCTGGCCGAGCAGGGCATTGCCAACCTGCTGATGCACGTTGACAGCCTGATCGTCATCCCCAACGAGCGCCTGAAGATGATCAGTCAGGAAAAGATCACCCTGATGAACGCCTTCCAGGCTGCCGACAACGTGCTGCGTCAGGGCGTTGAGTCCATCTCTGCCCTGATCAACGTGCCCGCCTTCATCAACCTGGACTTCGCCGACGTGCGCTCCATCATGAAGGATGCCGGCTACGCCCACATGGGCGTGGGCAGCGCCAAGGGTGCAGGCAAGGCCGAGAACGCCGCCAAGGCTGCTATCTCCAGCCCGCTGCTGGAGACCAGCATCGCCGGTGCACACGGCGTTATCATCAACATCACTTCCAGCCCGGACATCGGTCTGGAGGACGTGGAGACCGCCGCAGGCCTCATCACCCAGAGCGCACATCCCGATGCAAACATCATCTGGGGTACTGCCTTTGATGAGAACCTGTCCGATGAGATGCGCGTGACCGTTGTGGCCACCGGCTTCGACAACAAGAGCGCCAGCGACCTGCGCAACAGCATTAACAACGCCATGGGCGGTGCACAGTCTGTGCCCACTGCGGTGTTCAGCAGCGATACCGGCACAGCTGCGGCTCCGGCATCCAATGCCGCCCCGGCTGCTGCTCCGGCTGAAAAGAAGACCGTGGAAGAGGAAAGCAGCGACAATCGTTACTACGACGAGCTGCTGGCCATCCTGAACAAGCGGAAGTAATTACAGGCTACAATGGGGCTGGCAGCTGCGCCCATGCGGTCAGCGAAAGCCCCGTGCAAGGTGTGCATGGGAGGGCATCATGGTGCAGACAGAGCGGGAGACCGGTGCCCTGCGCGGACAATTTGCCCGGCAGGTCGCTGTACAGGCATCTGCCGCAGCACAGGCGGAAAGCGCCCGGGCACAGGCAGAGCAGCTGAGCCGCAAGCTGGCTGCGGCACGCGCCGAGGTGCGCCGGTATCAGACCCGGATGTTCGCCTTTGAGCGCACCCTGCTTGCCCTCAAGCACGATAATGCAGAGCTGGAAGCCGCCTGTGAGCAGGCGTGGGAGCAGCTGGAACAGGCCAACGCCCGGGCAGAAAAGGCCGAAGCCGCCTGCCGCAGAGCCGAGGCTGCTCTTGCCGCCATGCGGAAGACCGCCCCGGAAACACCTGCGCAGCCGGACACCGCCCCCGAGGCTGTGCCGCAGTGCGAGGCTGCACCGGAACAGCCTGCACCGGAAACGGAAGAAAGCCTCTGCGCCCCGGAACAGGCACTGCCCCCGGAGCCTGCACAGCCTGCATGGCAGCCGGAGACCCGGCTGGAACAGATGGCTGCGGAGCTGATGGGCTGGTTCGATGCCATGATGCCCCAAGAATGAATCTTAAAAGGACTGTTGCGTTTTTTTGCGCAGCAGTCCTTTTTCTTTCAGAGTGGAACGATTTAAAATGCGCTCCGCTTTGCTTTGCGCATCATCAGCGGAAATAAGGTTTATATTTCGCGGTTGCCGCGCTCTGCGGAGCGCGGCAACCGCATTTTCACAGGAAGGGCTGTAACGACAAACGGCTTGCTTTCGAACAACGTTTGCAAAGGGTACTGTAAAAATTGGATTGCATTTATACAACCGGGAATGAAAACGTTTGCAGAAAATACCGGAAAATGGCAGAAAATGCTGCGCTCAGTCTTGCATTTTGCTGTAAAATCCAGTAAAGTATAAATGAATGCAATAAAGCGGATGCCAGGGAAAACCTATTACATCCAGTCAGTGCGGACGGTGTGCCCGGAACAAAGCCGGGGCAGAAGGATGCGCCGCAAAAGGAGAAACATGGCCATGAACGAGAAACCGAAGATCCTGATCGCGGATGATTCCGAGATCAACCGTGCCCTGCTCAAGGAGATACTGGGCGATGGCTATGACTATCTGGAAGCAGAGGACGGCGCAGCGGCAGTGGAACTGATGCGGCAGCGCACGGATATCTCCCTGCTGCTGCTGGACCTGATGATGCCGGGCATGGATGGCTTTGACGTGCTGCGGGTGATGAAGTATCATGCATGGCTGGACGAGATCCCGGTCATCGTCATCTCGGCGGCAGAGGATACCGCCAACATTGAGCGTGCCTATGATCTGGGTGTGGCAGACTATATCCGCCGCCCCTTCGAGCGGATTATGATCCTGCGCCGGGTGAAGAATATCCTCATGCTGTACGCCAAGCAAAAGCGGCTCACCCGCCTTGTCACCGATCAGGTGTACGAAAAAGAGCATAACAGCGTGCTGATGATCAGCATTCTGAGCCATGTGGTGGAGTTCCGCAACAGCGAAAGCGGGCTTCATGTCCTGCACATCCGCACCCTGACCGACCTGCTTTTGCACCGGTTGGTGCAAAAGACCGACCGCTATCAGCTGGACGAAAGCGATATCGCCCTCATCAGCACCGCTTCGGCGCTGCATGATATCGGCAAGATCGTCATCCCGGAGGAAATCCTGAACAAGCCCGGCCGCCTGACTGCCGAGGAGTTTGCCATTATCAAGAACCATACCGTGGCGGGTGCGCAGATGCTGCAGGATCTGGGACGGGCGATTGCCCGGGATGAGCCGCTGTTGCAGGTGGCGCACGCCATCTGCCGCTGGCATCACGAGCGCTGGGACGGCAATGGCTACCCTGACCGGCTGAAAGAAGATGAGATCCCCATTGCGGCGCAGGTGGTGGCACTGGCGGACGTGTACGACGCCCTGACCAGCGAGCGCTGCTATAAGCACGCCTACGACCACGACACCGCGCTGCGCATGATCCTGAACGGCGAGTGCGGCGCGTTCAACCCGCTGTTGCTGGACTGCCTGCGAGAGTCCTCGGAGCAGCTGCGCACCGAGCTGACCCGCTCGGAGTGGGACAGGGGCTTCCGGCAGGAGACCCACCGCCTTTCCGAGGAGATTTTGCACCGGGAGGCGCTGCCCCGGGAGAACCACTCCCAGCTGCTGCTGGAGCAGGAAAAGGAGCGCACGGATTTCTACGCCGCCCAGTGCGGCGGCATCCGGTTCGACTACGACCTGCTGGCAGGCAGCGTGACCGTGTATGACTACCATGCCGAGCCTTTGCAGCAAAAAACGGTGACCGATTTTGCGCAGGGCAAGGGGCTCAGCTTTTTGAACGAACAGGATCGGCGCAAGCTTTCCAAGGCCATCAGCCGCGCCACGCCGGAAGCGCCGGACGTGGTGCTGCCGGTAATGGTGCAGCGAGATGGGAAGCCGCACCTGCACCGGATGGCGCTGCATACCATCTGGAGCGGTGCCGGGGTGCGCCGCTGCGTGAACGTGCTGGGGCAGCTGACCGATGAACAGCACCGCGTGGAGCATCAGGCAGAGCTGCTGACCGCCATCGACCCGGAGGAAGATCCCGCCCGGTTCCTACGGCGGCTGCAGGGCATCTTTGATGTGGTGCGTCTGGTAGACCCGGAGCACCGCAAGGTGCTTGCGCTGGACAGTGACGGCATCCTGACCGAAAAGCCCGGCAACTGCCACATGGTATGGAACAAGGATACCCGGTGCGAAAACTGCATCTCCGCCAAAGCCTACGCCCGCAAGACCATCCTGAATAAGATCGAGTTCAAGGACGAGGAAGCCTATTTTGTCATTTCCAAGTATATCGAGGTAGGCGGCAGGGGTTGTATGCTGGAAATGGTCACCCGGCTGACGGATGGCCGCTGGCTGGATATGGGCGGCCACCGGCTGCTGCTGGACCGCTGCAACGGCATGGAGCGCAGCGCCTTCGTAGACCCCCTGACCGGAGCCTACACCCGCCGCTATTTTGATAAGTTCCTTGCCGGGGGCGAGATGCACGGCGGTGTGGCGATGATCGATGTGAACCAGTTCAAGTCGGTCAACGACAGCTTTGGACATCTGGTGGGAGACGAAGCATTGCAGACCGTGGCCGCAGCCATGCAGAGCTGTCTGCGTCAGACTGATATCCTGATCCGCTATGGCGGCGATGAATTTCTGCTGCTGATGCCCCAGAACTGCCCTGACGGCGTAGAAAGCGTCATCCGACGAGTGCAGAGCGCTGTGCAGGCAGCGCGGGTGCCCAGCCACCCGGAGCTCCGGCTTTCGGTAAGCATTGGCGGCGTGTGCAATGTGCAGCCCTTGACCGAGGCCATCCGGCAGGCCGATGCCCGGATGTATTGCAATAAAGAAAACGGTGAGCCGGTGTTATAACCGCAGCTGACAACAAAAAAAGAGACAGGCGACCTTCCCGGGAAGCCTGTCTCCTCTTTTTTTCAAAGAAATCTTTTATTTCCGCTGCCGGGCGGCGATCTGTGCGGCAGTGGGCGGGATATCGCCCTGCGCGGCCTTTTCCAGCTGGCTCAGGCGGCGGTCCAGATCGGTGAGCCGCTGCGAGACGATGTCCGGCAGATCCTGCTGGTCCAGATCGTCGGCGGGGTTCACCGCCTTGTTGTTGATGCGCACTACCTCGGCGGGTACGCCCACGGCGGTGCAGTTGGCGGGCAGGTTGCGCAGCACCACGCTGCCTGCGCCGATGCGGGCGTTATCTCCGATAAACACCGGGCCCAGCACCTTGGTGCCTGCGCCGATAAGCACGTTGTTGCCCAAGGTGGGGTGGCGTTTGCCGGTATCCTTGCCGGTACCGCCCAGCGTTACTCCGTGGTAGATGGTGCAGTTATCCCCGATCTCGCAGGTCTCGCCGAACACGATGCCCATGCCGTGGTCGATAAACAGACACTTGCCGATGGTGGCACCCGGGTGGATCTCGATGCCGGTGCGGTGGCGGCCATGCTGGCTGACCCATCGTGCCAGAAAAAAGTGCTTGTGCTGGTACAGCCAGTGCGCAATGCGGTGATACACCAGAATGTGGAATCCCGGGTACAGCAGCATTACCTCCAGCACGCTGCGTGCGGCGGGGTCCTTGCGCTGGATGTTCCGCGCGTCCTCAAGTAAACCCATGCGGAAAACCTCTCTTTCCCATAAACACCCGCCCACGCGGCGGGGCTCTCCCTTTTACCGTATTATAATAGCACAGCAGGAGACGAAAGTACAGTGCTGTACTAGGGATTGTGGAACAAAATGGCAGTTATTTTGCCGCGTGACTCGGGTTTTGGGTAGAGTATCCAAAATTCGGCGAGAGATGCCAGAAACCTTTTAACACCTGTTTTTGCGTACAGCCATTGACATATTTTGCGGTTCTATGATAAAATAATACGAATGAAAACGCAACCATCAAGAAAAGGAGAAACACCATGCTGTGCAGCGCCCAGAACCCGAAACTGAACAAGCAGTTCGCGTCCGGTTTTGCCGTGGCTTCGTTGTTTCCTTTTTTTGCGCAATGAGCTTTTCCCTTTGCGGGGAAAAGTTTTTTTTTGTCCGTTTTCGGGCACCTGACACACAAAAATATCATTACAGGAGGGAACCGCGATGCTGCTGACAAACGCTGTGAACACCGAGGGACGGCCGCTGGAGATCTATGTAAAGGATGGCAAAATCGCTGCCGTAGGGCAGGATCTTTCCGCCCTTGCCGCCGAGAACGAGACGGTGGTGGATGCCGGTGGGCTGACTGTGCTGCCCGCATTTGTGGATCTGCACTGCCATTGGCGCACCCCGGGCTTTGAGTACAAGGAGGACATCGAGACCGGCAGCCGCGCCGCTGCCGCCGGCGGCTACACCTTTGTAAACCTGATGCCCAACACCAAACCCGTCTGCTCCTCTGCCGCACAGGCCATGATGGTGGAGCAGAAGGCTGCCGAGGTGGGGCTGTGCGATGCAAACCAGACCGTCTCCATCACCGAGAACTTTGACGGCGTGAGCATCGACCACCTCAAGACCCTGCCCGCCAGCGTGAAGTTCATCACCGAGGATGGCCACGGCGTGCAGGATAACGCCACCATGGCACGGGCTTTTGCCATCTGCACCCAGAAGGACATCACGGTCATGAGCCACGCCGAGGATATGGAGATCAGTCCGTGGGATTACCGTCTGGCCGAGGATATCGAGACGGTGCGCAACTGCTGGCTGAGCGAGTACTACCAGACCCGGCTGCATATGTGCCATGTGTCCACCCGGGGCGCGCTGGATGCCATCCGCATGGCAAAGCTGCGGGGTGCACCCGTCACCTGTGAGGTGACCCCCCACCACTTGTGGTTCACCAACGACACCTGCGACTACCGGGTCAACCCGCCCATCCGCACCGCCGACGACGTGGAGGCGCTGGTGGAGGGCATCCGTACCGGCATCGTGGACGCCATTGCCACCGACCATGCACCTCACTCTGAGGAAGATAAGCTGAAGGGCATGGCCGGTATGGTGGGCAGCGAGACCGCCTTCGGCGTGTGCTACACCAAGCTCTGCAAGCAGGAGGGTCTGCCGCTGGAGCTGCTGGTGCACCTGATGAGCACCCGCCCCGCCGAGATCTTGGGCCTTGCCAAGGGTCAGCTGGAGCCGGGCTTCGATGCCGACTTTGTGCTGGTAGATCTGGACACCCCCTACACGGTGGAAAAGGAAAAGCTGCACTCCAAGAGCCACAACACCCCCTTTGACGGCGCACAGCTTTACGGCAAGGTGTTTGCCACCATCAAGGCCGGTAAGATCACCTATCAGGCCGAGGAGTAAAACCCATAGCTACAATTTATTTTCTATAAATACGACTTATACAGGAGGACACCCAAATGACGAACATGGACAAACTGTACGAAGCTGTGGAAGCCCGCGGCCCGGTGTGCGTGGGTCTGGACACCGATTTCAGCTACCTGCCTGCCGATTTTGTGGACAGCACCCTGACCAAGGGCGAGAACATCGTGCGCTTCAACAAAAAGCTCATTGATGCCACCAAGGCTGTGGCCGGCTGCTACAAGGTACAGATCGCTTACTATGAGTCTCTGGGCATGGAGGGCATGAAAGCCTACGCCGACACCCTGAAGGCTGTGCGCGAGGCCGGTGTGCCGGTGATCGCGGATATCAAGCGCGGCGATATTGCCAAGACTGCCGAGATGTACGCCATGGGTCACTTCACCGGCGATTTTGAGAGCGATTTCGTCACGCTGGCACCCTACATGGGTCTGGACTCCATCAGCCCCTATCTGCCCTACGCTGAAAAACAGGGCAAGGGTATGTTCGTGCTCTGCCGCACCTCCAACGGCGGTGCCAAGGACTTTGAGTACGAGAAGCTGGCCGACGGCCGCCACGTCTACGATCTGGTGGGCGACAAGCTGAACGCTCTGGGCAAGG
>ONZX01001330.1_pt1 | contig 12612 bp, 11 predicted proteins | sample 1671831 | NCBI WGS metagenome assembly ONZX01 (sample SAMN06348197, study PRJEB24527) | human gut metagenome | reverse complement strand
CAAAAAGAGAGACTATATACTCCATAGCAAACACCTCCTTCCCTTGCCGGTATAGGAGAGGCAACGAACCTATTTTATCATATAAAATGACATTTTTCTACATCATTTTCCTGACAACTAATCTTCAAAATGTGAGGTTCTGTTTTGACATTTTTGTATATTGCAAATCCTTTTTGCATATGCTACTATGTTGTCAGACAATGAAATTATGTAATCACAATGAAACACCACCGAAAGTCTCGCACACTTTCGGTGGTGTTTTATTTTTTACTTTTGATACATCAAACTTTCGTTTTGGAAGCTGGTTATCGTCCCAGGGGTTATGTAAAACATAGATGGTAAAAAAACGAAGCTGTAAAATAGCTGTATTGATGGTTCTGTCCGCAAGATTCTGTTCTTTTTGAATCCATTTGATGTAGTCGCGGAGTTCCTGCCATGAAACCATCTTCTGGGGATTTATGAAGAATTTTCTGCAGATAATCAAGATAACTGCGAATGTAAGTAGAATAACTTCTGAGGGTGTGTTCAGTAACTGTTACTGTAACTGTAGCTTTCTTCTTACTTCCGTCAATTGCTGCAACTGTTATCTTTGCTTTTCCTGCCTTTACACCTTTGATAACACCTGATGCTGATACTGTCGCAACTTTCTTATTGCTCGTCTTATATGTGAGCTTTTTAATTGTTACTTTTTTAGGAGTTACTGTTGTAGAAATTTTGCTTGTCTTGCCAACATAAACTGTTACTTTAGATTTCTTTACTGTTATCTTTTTGATTTTCTTAGATACTTTTTTCACTGTTATCTTGCATACAGTTTTCTTGTTTCCTGCTTTTGCAGTAATTGTAACTTTTCCTGCTTTCTTAGCTTTTACAACACCTTTTGCAGATACTGTCGCAATCTTCTTATTGCTTGTTGTAAACTTAACCTTTGCAGATTTCTTAGGTTTTACTGTGGCTTTCAATGTAATTGAAGAGTATGCTTTGTCAGCTCCTTTATATAAGATTGCACTCTTCTTGTTTAAAGTTAACTTTGTAACTTTCTTAGCTGCTGATACGTCACCACTCTGAAATGCGATTCCAGATGTGATTAAAGCAGCTGATAATACAGTCGAAATGACTTTTCTTCTCATGTGTCTGCCTCCATTTTTCTTTTTTGTAACAGTCACATAGATGCATATGTGTATACACGAATTTAACTATTGCTTAATAATATCACTCAATGATATAATTGTATGTATTGTAGCGATAGCAAATATTAGACTTTTATCTAACACATGCCCCGTGTTAAAGTCTTGGTATTTCTACGCTCTATGTGACTGTAACTTATTAATACATCCATCATTATAGTATCGTGTTATCTAATTACCAAGCTATAATTAGATTTTACGCTATATGGTATTTTTATGTTAAAGAGAATTCTAGAATTATTCGACAGCTCCGGATTAAGTGACAGCACTTTATGTAAAGAGCTGTCTTTCGGTAACGGAACCATCGGAAAATGGCGCAATAACAAGCAAAAGCCTTCTTTAGATGCTGTCATTAAAATTGCCGAATACTTTAACGTCAGCATTGATTATATTGTTTATGGAAAAACGTCATCTGTTGAAAATACAAATCTATCACTGGAAGATATAGAATTTTTAACACTTATTCATAGACTTCCATCTAACAAACAATATGAATTCAAAGGCGAATTAAAAGGCTACTTAAAAGCCTTAAATGAACTATACTCCTAGGACTTTTAAGCTTTAAGAGCAGCAAAAAAGCCAGAAAGAACAATCTCTTCCTGGCTTTTTTCACCATTTATATGTGTTTAAGATGTGAAAAAACACATGCACTGCCTTTACGCTTCAAGTGCCTGTGCAATATCCGCTATAAGGTCCTCTTTATCTTCAAGACCGCAAGATATTCTTATAAGACCGGCAGATATTCCTGCTTCTTTTAACTGCTCATCTGTCATCTGTCTGTGTGTAGATGTCGCTGGATTAAGACAACATGTTCTCGCATCTGCTACATGTGTTTCTATAGCTGCAAGTTTCAAATTCTTCATAAATTTCTCTGCCGCCTTTCTTCCGCCTTTTATCTCAAATGAGACAACACCACAACCACCGTTCGGAAGGTATTTTTTTGCCATTTCATAGTATTTGTTTGACGGAAGTGTAGGATAATTCACATATTCCACCTTTTCATGCTTTTCAAGAAACTCGGCAACAGCCTGCCCGTTTTCTACATGCCTTGGCATGCGTACATGAAGAGACTCAAGTCCGAGATTGAGGATAAATGCACTCTGAGGTGACTGAATACATCCCAAATCTCTCATAAGCTGTGATGTACATTTTGTGATAAATGCACCCTCTTTTCCGAATTTCTCTGCATATGTAATGCCATGATATGATTCATCAGGTGTACAAAGTCCCGGAAACTTATCTGCGTGTGCCATCCAGTCGAATTTTCCACTGTCAACAATTGCTCCGCCAACAGCAGCTCCGTGTCCGTCCATATATTTTGTTGTCGAATGCGTAACAATATCTGCGCCCCACTCTATCGGTCTTAAATTTACCGGTGTCGGAAATGTATTATCTACAATAAGAGGTACTCCGTGTTCGTGTGCCGCCTCTGCAAATTTTTCAATATCAAGTACGGTCAGTGCCGGATTTGCAATCGACTCACCAAATACCGCTCTTGTATTTTCCTTAAATGCAGCATTCAGCTCTTCTTTTGTACAATCCGGGTCAACAAATGTAACATCTATTCCCATTTTCTTCATCGTAACTGCAAGAAGATTAAATGTTCCTCCGTATATAGATGAAGATGACACTATATGGCTTCCTGTCTCACAGATATTAAACATTGCAAAAAAGTTTGCCGCCTGTCCGGATGATGTAAGCATTCCTGCACTTCCTCCTTCAAGTTTTGCAATTTTGGCAGCCACAAGATCGTTTGTAGGATTTTGAAGTCTTGAATAAAAATATCCTTCTGCTTCAAGGTCGAACAATTTTCCCATGTCCTCACTTGTATCATATTTAAATGTTGTAGACTGATAAATCGGTATCTGTCTTGGCTCACCGTTTCCCGGAGTATATCCTGCCTGAACACAGTTAGTGTTAATCGTATAATCTTTCATAGTATTTTAAATCCTCTCCTGTCATTTTTTTCTGCTGTTCATACTTTCAATATAAACAGCGCCATTAAATTTCTACAAATGCTACAGATTTAGTAGCATTTGTATCATTATACCATGATTATAAAAAAATCGCAAAAAATTCACTGCTGCAACAACCGTCACAGCAGTGATTATAAATACTATATTGTTCTTATTCAAATTTGACCTCGAAAGTATAAGGCTCTGAAATATCTTTAAATGATGACAGCAGATTTTCAACTGCTTCTTTTGCATAACCGTCCGCCATTTCAATCATTGTTTTTTCATCAATTTTCTTTTTGCAGTCTTCCTCAGCTCTAACAAGTGCTTTTGTGCCCGCCTCCAGACTGTCTGATTTTATCCATGAAGTATCATAGAACTGATAATTGTTTCCTATGTTAGGCTCCCCAACAGTTGCATGCGGCAGTGTGATACTTATCTTTCTTTTTCTGTCATCTATCTTAATATCTGCTTTCGACATATCTACATAAGATTTAACCTCACCGGTGTATTTTACATAAAATTTTTTCTTAAATATGCCGCTGTCATCTTCCATTTCAACGACCCCGTCATATATGACTTTCGAGGTGGCAAGTTCGTTTAATTCCTGAAGCTGTCCGCTTATAAAATCTTCAGTCACAACAGAACTTCGTGCATCTTTATTGTCAATATTAATTTTTACCAAAAGTATTATAAATGCCACGCACATAACCGCCACAACAGTTATTATGCTGCGAACAAGTCTGTTGTCCAAAACCTTTTCTTTTAAGCTTTTATCCGTTATTTTATTGTCTGCCATTTTACCTCACTTCATCTTTTTAACAGTACACCAAATGTATCACAGATTTAATTCTCATTTCACTATCTGACACTGACATTTTCACTGATGTCTCCGCTTTGCTTTACTGATACATTTACCGTATATGGATTTTCGCACTTTTTTGCGCTCTCAAACATATCCTCGACAAGTACCTTTGCTCTCATATTTGCTTTTTCGACCATATCCGTTTTATCTATTTTTTCCCTGCATTCAAGTTCCGCCTGGGCTTGTCCCTGCTTTAAAAACTGCTTTCCCTCGAGTTTGTTCCATGAAACCTGATCCCATTTTATACTGCTTTTTAATATATTTATATCAATCACATCCGCTGACGGCAATTTAATATCAATCTTTCTTTTCTTATCATCAACTTTTACTTCTGCTTTTGAAAGTTCAACTCCGACTTTTACTTCCGCCTTATATTCCATAAGTGCAACTTCGTCAAGCACATCTAAAAACCACTCATTTCTAACCTCGGTAATCCCATTGTACGTTGTACCCAATACCGCAAGTTCACTTATCCCCTCAATCCTTTCGGAATAAACATTAGAATATGAAACTTTTGGTACTGCTTTCTTTGAAAAATGAACTTTCACCAAAATCGTGCCAAAAATCAGAATAAGTATCAGCGCAGTAATCAAAATACTCTTAATACGTGTTCCAAGCCCTAAAAACCATCTTACAACAAACATAAAACCTCACTTTCAGACTTCGCCTATTTATAATCCCTATCCTAACCTACAACAATACATTTGTCAATCTTATACAATTTTCCATTAAACAAATAGAAATACGACAAAGAACGATATAAATTCCCCTAAAAAATTTATATCGTTCCAAAGTCATATCATATTAAAATTATTTGGCAACAGAGGCAACTATCTGCATTTTTCCGTCAAGTTCAACTGTCTCACATTCACTTGTCACAACAAAATTACTTCCTTTTTTAATGTCACAGCCATTGATTTTGCCCTGCCCCTCTACCACTGTCATAAGTATAAAATCCGCATCCTGCGTAAACTCTATATTATCATTTACATTTATCTTAAAAACTTTATAATACTTGCAGTCAATAAATTGCTGCAAGCTGTTTTTACCTTCTGCGAATTTCTCTTCAACAATGCTGTCATCTGCCGATTTTGCCGGTACATTTATTATATCAAAGCTCTGTTTTATATGAAGCGGTCTCAATTTTCCGTTACTGAGCCTGTCATAATCATAAACCCTGTATGTAATATCACTGTTTTGCTGTGTTTCAAGGATAAGCGTTCCTCCCTTTATTGCATGCACCGTACCCGGATCTATCTGTAAAAAGTCACCTTTTTTTATAGGTATCTCTCTTATAAACTCATTCCAGCGTTTTTCATTTACCATATTCTCAAGTTCTTCTTTTGTTTTTGCATTATGCCCTATAACTATCTTCTCATCCTTTTTGCAGTCGAGTATATACCAGCACTCCATTTTCCCAAATGAACCGTTCTCATGTTCTTTAGCATACCTGTCATTTGGATGTACCTGTATACTGAGGTCATTTTTTGCATCTATTATCTTTACGAGAAGTGGGAATCTGACCCCTTTTGCATTTCCGAAAAGTTCTCTGTGCTCGTCCCAGAGTTTAGAAAGTTTTTCGCCCTTAAACGCTCCGTTTGTTATTGTACAGTTTCCGTTCTGATGCGCAGCAATTCCCCAGCACTCTCCTATATCATCACCTTTAACATTATATCCAAAGTCATCATGCAGCCTTGTACCTCCCCATACATTGTGTGTGAACACCGGCTCTAAAAATAAAATATCCTGTTTCATTTTGCACCTCATTTCTGTTTTTGGGTGCACTTAATACACCCCCGCTTAACCGGGGATGTTTTAAATGCAGTTATTCAATTGTTTTTTGTGATTTTTAATTGAACTGTTTGAATTGTATTAGAAACATTTATTATTTCTTACCTATTTCAGTGTCCTGTTCAGTAACCTTACTGTTTTTCTTAATATAATCAACTATCTCATCAAGTTTGGTAAATGCAAGTCCTACATAGCTGTCCGCCGCACCATAATATACAGCAATTTTTCCTGTCTCACTATCATGTATAGTTGCACATGGGAAGCATACATTTGGCACAAATCCTCTCTCCTCATACCACTCTTCAGGTGTGAGAAGGAAGTTTTCACAACGGTATTTAACTATTGAAGGATTATCAATATCAAGGATTGCTCCGCCTATTGAATACACATAACCGTTGCATGTTCCGCTTACTCCGTGATAGAACAAAAGCCATCCCTCACTTGTTTCAATCGGAGCTGCACCTCCGCCAATCTTCAGTGACTGCCACCATTCTGACCCTTTTCCCATTACATGACGATGTTTTCCCCAGTATGTAAGGTCAGGACTTTCGCTTATAAATATATCACCAAATGGTGTGTGACCACTATCTGACGGTCTTGAAAGAAGCATGAAATTTCCGTTTATCTTTCTTGGGAATAATACAGCATTTCTGTTAAATGGGAGGAATGGATTTTCAATTCTTGTAAACGTCTTAAAGTCTTTTGTCTTTGCCATTCCTATTGCTGCACCGTAAAAATCCTGACACCAGATTATGTAATATGTATCTTCAACTTTTACAAGTCGTGGGTCATATGCATATACAGGCATAAACGGCTCTCCGCTTTCATCCACAAAGTCAATCTTATCCTTTTCAAAATCCCAATGGATTGCATCCTTGCTTCTTCCAAGATAAATATATGGTATTCCGTTTGTCTGCTCTCCTCTAAATACTCCGATAAACTCACCTCCATATGGCATAACGGCACTGTTAAATATTCTTGCCACTCCTTCAATCGGGTTTCTTTCTATTATAGGGTTCTCTGTATATCTCCATATAGGAGCCCCTTTAAGTCCTTCCGGCTTATCCTGCCAAGGAACATTCTTTACTGCCGGGCTAATCATCTTTACATCTGACATAAGCTTTTTCCTCCTGATTTTTTGTAACATTATTTCCTATTTACTATATCAATATTCTTTTTTATCATTTCACATCTCTGAGCAACACATTCTACTGAACGTCCCGGATCCTCAGGCGTATTAAATACATAGTCAATAAGTTTATCTATGGTTGTTGTTGCAACATGCAGTCTTGTATCGCTTGAAGCATAGTAGATAAACACCTCATTGTTTTCATTTACAATTGCTCCGTTTGTGAATACAACATTTGATACATCTCCTACACGCTCATCACCTCTCGGCCCGATAAGCATTCCCGACGGTTCGGCGATAATTTTTCCCGGGTCATCAAGAGCTGTTGCAAAAGCATAAATTACATATCTAAGACCTGCTGCCGTATTTCTGACACCATGTGCAATATGAATCCATCCCCTGTCTGTCTTTATAGGTGTTGCTCCTGCACCGTTTTTTGCTTCAGTAATTGTGTGATATTTTCTAAGACTTGTCATTCGTTCTTCATCAATAACCGCATGACATATATCATCACAAAGACCGAAACCGATTCCGCCGCCTGAACCTGTATCTATAAAATCATCCATAGGTCTTGTATAAAATGCATATTTTCCATTTACAAATTCCGGATGGAGTACCACATTTCTCTGCTGAGGTGAACGGAGTGTTTTAAGATTGTCGAGACGTTCCCAGTGTTTAAGGTCTTTGGTTCTTACTATTCCTGCCTCTGCAACTGCTGCTGAAAGATCGTTCACACTCTTATCCTTGCTCTCTGAGCAGAACACTCCGTATATATATCCATCCTCGTGTTTTGTAAGACGCATATCATACACATTTGTTTCGTCTGCACATGTATCATCAAGTAAAATCGGATAATCCCAAAATCTGAAACCGTCTATTCCATTGTCACTCTCCGCAACTCCGAAAAACGACTTTCTGTCATTTCCCTCAATTCGTGCCACAAGATAATATTTTCCGTTTAACATTATGGCTCCTGAGTTCATAACAGCATTTACACCAAGACGTTCCATAAAATAAGGGTTTGTCTTTTCATCCAAATCATATCTCCATGTAAGTGGAATATGTTCTCTTGTAAGAACAGGATATTCATATCTGTCATATATTCCATTGTAAAAATCTGTTTTAAAATTCTTTCTTGACAGAATCTTTTCCTGTTTATTTAATTCAACCGCATAGCTCTCATGCATAATTTTTCCTCCTATAATGCATCAATTCTCTCAATCATTTCAATACACATTCTTCCGTTATGATACGGACATTTCCACGGCTCGACTATTGGTTCTGTCGTAACCGGTGTACCGTCATGTCTTACATACCAGAACCACTCTGAGCCTTCTCTGTCATCTACAATATATTTTTTTGTGTACTCCCATATATTAAATACTGCGTCAAGATATTCTTCTTTTGCAGTATCCTTAGTATACGCATTGAAAAAACCAACCATTGATTCAGCCTGAATCCACCACACCCTGTCTTCATTGACAACGCCTCTGTCACATTCGTTTGCAACAGAATGACCGTCATATGCAGTCTTATATGTTTCTTTAACAAGCTCTTTTGTTATTTTATCCATTCTTTTTTTCGCATTTTCGTCACCGACCACCTCGCTGCACCTGTCCATAAGCCAGGAAGTCTCAATATCATGTCCGTAAGAATGAAGGTTTATTATAGAATTATAATTTGTATCAAAAAACACTTCCTGTCTCTTTAAAACCGGGTTGTATATCTTTGTTTCAAACAAATCCATTATCCACAAAAGTCTTTTCCTTACCTTTTCGTTTTTTGATACACGGTACAATTCCGTATACGCTTCAAGCACATGCAAAAGCGTGTTCATCGTCTTATCTGCAATCACACCGTTTTCCGACAGCTTATCATTTTTTTCTAAAACAAACTCTCTTGTGAATGCCTCAAGATACCCGACCTTATCCATGCATTTTGACTCGATAAGGTCAAATAACTCCATTGCAAGTCTGAGTGCCTCATTGTCTTTAGAAGCATCATAATATGTTGAAAGTGCATATATCGAAAATGCCTGATTATATGTATGCTTTGTAGTATCCTTAGGTGTTCCGTCATAATTTAATGACCAGAAAACTCCCCCATTTTCTCTGTCAATACACTTGTCTTTCAAAAATTCATATCCATGTCTTGCTTCTTCAAGAAGTTTTTTGTCACCGCAAAGAAGATACGCTCTCGCAAAAAACCATGTAATTCTGCTATTTAAAATACATCCTTTTTCTGCCTTTTTATCAAGATTCAAATTGAAATCAAGCCATCCGTAATATCCTCCGTATTCGTCGTCACGAAGCCTTTCCCAAAACGGAATTATATGACCTGTCAATTCATTTTTTATTTCGTTCTCTAATTCGGAAACTCTCATTACTCTCCCTCCATAATCTGCCTGCTGTTTAGCCTTTTACTGCACCAGCTGTAATACCACTGTAAATATGTTTCTGGCAGCATATGAATACGAGAAGTGCCGGAAGAAGGGATATTATAACACCTGCACAGATAAGATTATACTGGCTTCCCATAGGGCCAACGAATGTGTAAAGTGAAATCGCCATTGTCTTTAACTCGTCTTTCTGCAGATAAAGATTTGCTGAGTAATACTCATTATACACTCCGACTCCTTTCAGGATACACGATGTAATAATCGCCGGTTTCAAAAGAGGAAGCATTATTTTCCAATAAATCTGCCAATATGAAGCACCGTCAATAATAGCGGATTCATCAAGTGATACAGGTATATTTTCCATGTACTGAATGAAAATATAAATAGATATAATATCCGTTCCACATGACATTATGATATAACCGTAAAGATGATTTATAAGCCCTAAATCACCCATGATATTGTAAACAGTCACCTGCATTGCAACGGCTGGAAGCAATGATGCAAACAAAAATAAGTTTCTGATAAGTCCATTCCCCGGAAATTTAAATCTATTAAGCACATATGCCAATTGTGTTCCCACCACAACCGATATAAGTAATACACTTACCATTACTATTACTGAATTTACAAATGCGTGTCCCATATTTGCCGTTTTAAATGCAGTAATAAAATTGTCAAAATTCAGAAAACTTTTCGGAAGCGTCATTACGCTTGTCGAATCATACTCTTCCTTGGTCTTAAATGCAGTTATAACACATGACACAAGGGGAATTACTGCACACAACGAAAAGAATATAAGTGATGCATATTCAACAACAAGCCATATTATCGCTCCGGGCGTATAATGTTTTCTTCTCTTTTTTACCTTAGCCATATTATGCAGCCCCCTTTGCCATCTTTTTATTTGCCTTTTCAAGCTTTTTCTTTGCTTTTTTTGCTGCGTATGTTTCATCCTCAGAATCCGCATCCCTAAATACAAACTTAAAGAACAGTTTCTGTAAAATCGTACATACAAATATAATTCCAAGTAATACTACAGCCATCGCAGATGCTAGACCTACCTTCTGGCTTGTATGTGCAATCTTGTTCATAATTACGAAGTAGGTTCCTGTTCCGTTGGCACCTGATGTAATTACAAACGGCTGCTCAAATGCACTGAGCGAACCTGTTATCGCAAGTATCACATTGAGTGTTACAATTGTTTTTATGCTCGGAAGTATAATATTTTTAAACTGATGGAACTTATTGGCACCGTCTAACTGTGCTGCCTCATAAAGTTCTGCATCCACGGACATTATCGCACCTATAAATAGTACCATTTCCTGTCCGAAAAACCTCCACACTGATGTTGCAACCAAAGACCAGTTATTTACTTTCTGATCCATCAGCCAGTACGGCAGATTGTTAAGGTCAAAGCCACACCACTGTAAAATTGTGTCAAACACATATCCCCTTGTATAGAAGAATTTAAAGATAAATCCTATTGCTATACCGTTTATAAGATACGGGAAAAACATAAATCCCTTAAAAATATTTCCGCCTTTAACCTTGAAACTGAGGATGGTTGCAAGATATAAAGCCAATATAATCTGCACTATTGCACCCGCCACATAATATAAACTCAGTTTCAATGCACTAAAGCAGTCACTGCGGGAAAATACGCTCTTGTAATTGTCAAGTCCCACAAATACTCTCTTGTCAACCGGTGTTGAATACTTCATTTTATAAAAGCTGAATTTTACCATTTCCCCAAAAGGAAGATATGTAAATACAAACAATAATGTAAGCGGTATAATCATAAAAGCAATACAGATAACTGCCTGCTGTCCTTTTCGGCTCTTTAACCATTTTATAAATCCGGTTTTCTTCTTTTTTTCAATAGCTGTACTCATACAAGCATCATCCTCCATCTCCATTTCAAGGGGGAGCAGACTTTCTAATCTGTCACCTTTATTCCATTAGCATTCTGAGCGTCACTCCATTTTTTGTTCCACTCTTTCATAATATCATCAAACTTCTTGTCACCCTTAGACGCACTCTCTATAATTGCCTGTATCTTATCATTTCCTGAATTGTTGATATTAAGCTCTGATTCAGAGTTCATGTCATTAAGATAATCTTCCTCGCCTTTAAGTGCAGCCTCGTCCTCAATAAGTGATACATTGTCAAATGCAAGTTTTGTATCTGTATTTCCTGCAATAACTGGAAGGCCGCCTTCGTTGTAACAATATCCTGATTTCTCTGTAAGCCATTTAACAAAAATCATTGCAGCTTCTTTTTCATCGTTTGTTGCATTTGCATTTATACCATAACTGTAATCAGCTCCTGCAGATGCATACTGCTTTCCGTCGATTGAAATTGGGAACGGCATATATCCGATGTCATCTCCATTTTTTCCGGCTGCTGCCATCTGCGGATAAGACCAAGAACCAAGTACCATACATCCAATCTTTCCGTCATTTATCTTAACTTTGCATCCTTCCCAGTCTGTTGTAGAATAATCTTCTTCTGTAAGCCCATGGTTTACTGCATCATATAAGATTTTGTATACTGAATAAGCATGTGTATCATCGCCGTAATCTTTAAATGGGTCTTTTGTATGAACAAGCTTCTGGTTCATATATGTATTATCACCTGTTGCATTGATTCCGATATAAGCATCCCATGCTCCCATTGTCCATCCGGCTGCATAGTTTGTATAAAGTGGAATTGCATCTGTCTTATCTTTGATTTTCTGTAATGCATCGATAAACTCTTCAGGTGTTTTTGGAAGCTCTGTAATTCCCGCTTTTTCAAATACTTTCTTGTTATATACAATACCCTGTGTAGTTGCAAGTGAAGCTACACCGTAAACATCGCCATTATATTCCCATGTATTTGAATAATTAACCTGCTTTTTCATATCATCGAGTGTTCCGTATGAAATAAAGTATGTACTCAAATCTGACTTGTCAATTGATGGGATTCCCATGATAGTTTCATAATCTCCCGACTGAAGATGTGTAAGTGCATCATCTGCATAATTTGTATCAGTTTTAATCTTAACTGTAATATTCGGATACATCTTATTAAATTCAGCAAGATACTGTTTCCATGTTGTTCCATTATACTTATCTGAATCAAGATCTGTTCTGTTGTTAAACATTGTAATTGTTGTTTTTAAATCTTTTCCTGTCTCTCCAAGTTTTACGCTCTCATATGTGACAGCATCATTCCCCTTTGATGCTCCGTCCTTAGAAGATGATGAATCTTTCAGATCGGAAGAGCACACGTCTGAACTCCAGTCA
>ONZX01001328.1_pt1 | contig 12626 bp, 10 predicted proteins | sample 1671831 | NCBI WGS metagenome assembly ONZX01 (sample SAMN06348197, study PRJEB24527) | human gut metagenome | reverse complement strand
CTTCGGCACGGCGGGCACCGGCGGCTTCGGCTTCAAGAACGACAGCTTTACCAGCTTTTCTCCCTACATCCAGTGGGTCGTGACCATTTTCATGATCCTGTTTGGTGTCAACTTCAATGCTTACTTTCTGCTGTTGCTGCGCAAATTCAACCGCGTCATCAGCGAGGAGGTGCGCGGCTACTTTGTGGTCATTGCAGCCGCCATTGCCATCATCACGGCCAACATCTACAGCCTCTACAACAGCTTTGGCGAGGCGCTGCGTCAAGCGGCGTTCCAGGTGGGTTCCATCATCACCACCACCGGCTTTTCCAGCTGCGATTTTGACCTGTGGCCGACCCTCTCTAAAGAGATTCTGGTCATGCTCATGTTCATTGGCGCCTGCGCCGGCAGTACCGGCGGCGGCATCAAGGTGAGCCGTTTCCTCATTCTGGGTAAGACCCTGGCCAAGGAGCTCAAGACCGCCCTGCACCCGCAGGTGGTAGCGCCCGCCCGCATGGACGGCAAGCTACTGAACCACGAGACCATCCGCACCACCAACGTGTTTGTGGCGGCGTATATCTTTATCTTTGCGGCATCCTTCTTCCTCATCAGCCTGAACGGCTTTGATATGGTGACGAACTTTACCGCCGTGGCTGCTACCCTGAACAACATCGGCCCGGGCTTGGAAATGGCAGGCCCAATGCAGAACTTCGGCTGCTTTGCAGACCCCGCAAAGCTGGTGCTCATCTTTGATATGTTGGCCGGCCGTCTGGAGATCTTCCCCATGCTGGTGCTGTTTATGCCGGATACATGGCGGCGGTTCTAAGCCTTTTTTGGGTACGGGACAAGCATAAAAATATTATTTCGGAACACCGGAGTGTCTATGAACGCACCGGTGTTCTTTTTTGTAAAGAAAGCCGGAATGGCAGGTGGCAACGGTTAGAAATGCCTTGCGTTCAGCGCCGCATTGCAGTATGATTATAATATCAATTATCTGACCCTTACCCCTGAGCAGGCAGAACCTTTTTTACAAACGAAATCGTTCTGCATGATAAAAAGAAGAAAGCAAAACAATAAAACGTACAGGAGGAAATTACTATGGGTTTGATCAAAGCAGGTATGGGCGCACTGGGTGGAACTCTTGCAGACCAGTGGAAAGAATTTTTCTATTGCGATTCTCTGGATAAGGACGTGCTGATGGTCAAGGGCCAGAAGCGCACCTCCCGCCGCAGTTCCAACCACGGCGATGATAACATCATTACCAACGGTAGCGGCATTGCCGTGGCCGATGGCCAGTGTATGCTCATCGTGGAGCAGGGCAAGGTGGTGGAGGTGTGCGCCGAGCCGGGCGAGTATACCTTCGATTCCTCCACTGAGCCCAGCGTGTTTACCGGCAACTTCGGCGACAGTCTGGCGGCTACCTTCCAGACCGTGGCCAAGCGCTTTACCTATGGCGGCGACACCGGCAAGGATCAGCGTGTGTACTACATCAACACCAAGGAGCTTGGCGAGATCCTGTACGGCACTGCCACCCCCATCCCGTTCCGGGTGGTGGTCAGCGAGGAGCGGGGCTATAAGCTCTCGGTGAATATCCGCTGCAACGGCAGCTTTACCTACCGCATCTGCGACCCGCTGCTGTTCTACACCAATGTGTGCAGCAACGTTTCCAACCAGTACGATGCCTCGGAGCTGGCTCCCCGCCTGAAGAGCGAGCTGATGAACGCTTTGCAGCCGGCGCTGGCCACCCTTTCCGCCAACAAGGTGCAGTATTACGAGATCCCCGCCCACACGCTGGAGATCTCGGACGCCCTCAACGAGCAGCTGTCCAACGTCTGGCGCAAGAAGCGGGGCATTGAGGTGTTCTCCTTCAACATCAACTCTCTGTCCATCCCGGAGGAGCAGCAGAAGAAGATCACCGAGTGGGAAGAGAACGCCATGACCACCGATCCCACCACCGCCGCAGCCCGTCTGGTGGGCGGTCAGATTGACGCCATGAAGACCGCCGCCGGAAACACCGCCGGTGCTATGACCGGCTTTATGGGCATGGGCATGGCAGCCAGTGCAAACGGCATGAACGCCCAGAATCTGTTTGCCATGGGTCAGCAGCCCGCAGCGCCCCAGCAGCAGCCTTCTGCCGCTGGCAGCTGGCAGTGCAGCTGCGGCGCTACCGTTACCGGCAAGTTCTGCCCGGAATGCGGCAGCAAAAAGCCGGAGCCGAAGCCCGCTGCGGACAGCTGGACCTGCAGCTGCGGTGCCACCGTCACCGGCAAGTTCTGCCCGGAGTGCGGCAAGCCCCGCCCGGCGGCAGCAGAAGGCTGGAAGTGCAGCTGCGGCGCAGTGAATAAGGGCAAGTTCTGCTCCGAGTGCGGCAAACCCAAGCCCACCGGTACGCCCAAGTATAAGTGCGACAAGTGCGGCTGGGAACCGGCAGACCCTGCACACCCGCCCAAGTTCTGCCCGGAGTGCGGCGACCCCTTTGACGACAGCGACCGGACCTGACCTGACAAATACAGAGCAATGAAAGGAGCATACCATGATGGGATTCTTTTCCAACCTGTTCGCAAAACAGAACTGCGCCGTCTGCGGCAAGGAGTGCGGCACCCTGCACCGCTCCAAGCTGCGGGACGGACAGTTCCTCTGCGATGACTGCGGCAACAAGTGCTCCAAATATATCCGGCTCAGCGAGCTGACGCTGGACGAGGCCAAGGAGCACATGGAGTATATGGCCCGGATGAAGCGGGTGTTCGACGAGGTGTTCAACAAGACCGAGTTCCGGGTCAACGCATACCCCTCCACCCCGACGCAAATGGGGCTGGTGTTCTGCGATGAGCTGGGAATGCTGTACATCGACGACCGCACGGGCGGCCGGGGCAAGATGCCGGAGCTGATCCGCTACGACCAGATCGCCAGCTATGAGGAGTATCTGGACGAGACCCCCGCCAAGGAGCCGGGCCAGGAACCCACCCTCAACGGCGGCGGCCTGAAGCTGAAGCTGGTGCAGCCCCGCAGCATCACCGAGGCCCAGACCCAGCGGGGCATGCGCCCCCACCCCTACATCAAGCAGGAGCTGGTCATCTGCTTCAGCAAGCGGGACCGGCGGGAGATCGGCTATGCCCACATCGCACGGCAGCATCTGGACCACATCTTCGGGGTCCACGATAATGAGACCAGCCTGTTCGGCCGCCGGATGTCCAAGGCCGAGGAACGGGAGATGAAGGGCCAGGTGGGCATGATCAGTGCCATGGGTGCCGTGGCATCTGCCGCCATGAAGGGCGGGCAGCTCTCTGAGCAGGAAAAGGCCCGCTTTGTGGAGAACATCAATCTGGCAAACGATGCCCAGACCGGCGGCATGGCATTGTACAGCCGCCGTGCTGACGAAGCCTTTGCAAAGGTGCAGTGACTGAAAAAGGAGGAGCGACTATGAAAAAGATCCAGCGCAGAGATTTCCTCAAGGCCATGGGCCTTGCCACCGCCGCCCTCGGGCTGACCGCCTGCGGCGGCTCCGGTGCTTCCAGCGCTTCCAGTGTTTCCAGCGTTTCCAGCGCACCGGCTTCCAGCAGCAGTGCCCCGTCCGCTTCGGCACAGCCGGAAGCTGCAGAGGACAAAGCCGCCCCTGCAGGGGCCCCTGTGACCCAGTTCCAGACCGGGGAGCTGACCATCGGCGACTACACCTTCAAGGCGCAGTACATTCCCTTTGACGTCCGCCGCGAGGTAGGCGGTGCCCATCACTTGGTCCATGCGGACAGCTACCAAGGCAATTACTTCTTCAGCTTCTACAACGAGGACGATGAAGAGCAGTCTGCTAAAATCTTCGAGTATGCCATCAAGGACGACCGGATGACCCCGGTGGCAGAGTACAACATTGACGGCAGCAACGCCCTCAGCATCGACCGCAATGGCGTCCTGTACGCCATGGACACCTTTGATGTCTACTGCTACGATCTGAACAGCAGCGACCCGGAAGAGCCCGGCGACGCACTGGACTACATGGGCAGCTGCTATTCCTCCAAGGATCGGGAGCTGACCGTAATCTACTGGACCGACTCCGCACCGGTGCTGGTGCAGGACGGCGAGTACACTGAGCTGACGCTGGAGGGCGACAACGAGATCGGCCCCTTCTGCAGCATGCCCTCCCTGAACCTCAGCGGAGACGAGCTGCTGACGGTGGGCGAGCCGGACTCCAGCGGCGATTACTACCTTGCCGCCTTTGATCTGGACGGCAATGAGCTGGCCCGCAGCTCGCAGCCGGTGGGCAGCTTTGACGCCGTGATGATGAAGCGCCCCAACGGCTATCTGCTGGACACGGGCTATGTGTGGGAGCTGTACGGGCCGGACGGCACCTTTTTGGAAAAGTCTCTCCCCGTTGGCGAGCACGAGACCCTGTGCCAGCTGTGCGGCGACTTCTGCACCTTTGATGTTTTCCTGCCGCTGGAAGAAAACGCTTTCCTGGCAGTGGGCCACCACGGCAAAGCCAGCGAGCCGGACGAACCGGTGGTGTTCCGCATCACTACGGATTTCTGAGCCGACCGCTTCGGCGGGGAGACCAACATAAAAACAGCGGGGCCGGGGAAGAGCCCCCGGCCCCCTTTGGAACAACAGGAGGAAACGCTATGGCAGGAATGCTGGAATACAAGTGCCCCTGCTGCGATGGCGCCATCCAATTTGACAGCGCCACCCAGAAGATGAAATGCCCCTACTGCGACACCGAGTTTGAGGTGGATACGCTCAAGGGCTACGACGAGGAGCTGAAGGACGAAAAGCCCAGCGAGATGGAGTGGGCGACCCCCGGCGGCAGCTGGGCAGAAGGAGAGACCGCCGGTCTGCATACTTACAGCTGCAAGAGCTGCGGCGGCGAGATCGTGGGCGATGACACCATGGCGGCGTCCGCCTGCCCTTTCTGCGGCAACCCCATCGTCCTCACCGGACAGTTTGCCGGGGCGCTGCGGCCCGACCTCATCATCCCCTTCAAGCTGGACAAAAAGGCCGCCAAGGCAAAGCTGCAGGAACATCTCAAGGGCAAGACCCTGCTGCCCCGGGTGTTCCGCAGCCAGAACCACATCGACGAGATCAAGGGTGTGTATGTGCCCTTCTGGCTCTTCGACAGCGATGCCGACGCTCAGCTGCGGTTCACCGCCACCCGGACCCGCTGCTGGTCGGACAGCAAATACGACTATACCGAGACCAATTACTACTCAGTCCGGCGGGACGGCACCTTGGGTTTTGATGCCGTGCCGGTGGACGGCTCGTCCAAGATCGAGGACGACCTGATGGAGTCCATCGAGCCTTTTGCCATGCAGGATGCCATCCCCTTCCAGACCGCCTATCTGGCCGGCTATGTGGCGGACAAATACGATGTGAACGCCGAGGACAGCATCGAGCGTGCCAACAAGCGCATCCGCCGCTCCACTGAGGAGACGTTCCAGCAGACCGTTACCGGCTACGATTCGGTCAAGGTGGAAAACAGCAGCATCCAGCTGCACGGCGGCAAGGCAAAGTACGCCCTGTTCCCGGTCTGGCTGCTGAGCACCAGCTGGCGGGGCGAAAACTACCTGTTTGCCATGAATGGTCAGAGCGGCAAATTCGTGGGTGACCTGCCCGTGGACAAGGGCGCTGCCCGCAAGTGGATGCTGGGCCTTACGGCTGCCCTTTCCGCCGCGTCCTACGGCGTGATGTGGCTGCTGTGGCTGGCACGGATCCTGTAAAGGAGGGACGAACGATGAAAAAGACTTCCAACCGACTGCACTCCCTCTTTGCGGCGCTGGCAGCACTGATTCTTGCGGCGGCGCTGGCTGTTCCGGCCTTTGCGGTGGAGGGCGGCTTTGCCGACCTGTACTACCGCATGTTCGACGACGCTGAGGTGCTGACCGAGGACGAGGACAACGAGCTGGAGGACGCACTGGAAGAGCTGAGCCTGCGCCAGAGCTTCGATGTGACCATTGCCACCATCGAGTCGATGGAAAGCGTTGGTGCCGACAGCATGGAGCAGTTTGCCGATGATCTATATGACTACTGCCAGTACGGCTACGGCCCCGATATGGACGGCGTGCTGCTGCTGGTGAGCGTAGGCGACCGCAAATGGCACATCTCCACCTGCGGTTACGGCATCACCGCCTTTACGGATGCCGGCATCCAGTACCTTGGCGAGCAGATGACCCCCTTCATGGCCGATGGAGACTACGCCGGTGCCTTCCGCACCTTTGTCCAATGGTTGGATACTTACATCGATGCTGCCCGGGCGGGCCACCCCTATGACGTGAATAACCTGCCCCGGGAGCCGCTGTCTCTCATGTACCTGTTCCTTGCGCTGGGCATCGGCCTTGTGCTGGCATGGGTCGTCGTCAGCGTAATGAAAAGCCAGCTGCGCAGCGTGGCGTTCCAGGAGAACGCCGCCAGCTATGTGCGGGAGGGCAGCATGAATCTGACCAACAGCCGGGAGCTGTTCCTGTACCGGAATGTGCAACGCACGAAGCATGTAGAGGAAAAGGACTCCGACAGCTCCGGCGGCAGCTCCACCCACACCTCTTCCAGCGGCACCACCCACGGCGGTGGAGGCGGCTCGTTCTGAAAGGAGTATGTTTATGAACCCTTATCTCTCGGAAAAAGCCAGCGGCGAGATTCCCCGTGTCCTCAAATGGCTGCGGAACGCGGGGCTTGCCTTCTGCGTGTTCTGCTCTGTCGGCGGGCTGTATACCCTCTGCCTGGACCTGCAGGTCAAGGACACCTCCCACGTTGTCGGGTATGTGTTCTGGATCGTGGTGGGCGCAGTGCCCCTTGTTCTGTTCGCACGCAACGAAAAACGCCGCTACCATGCAAGAACCATCGCCCGCAAGGTGGAGAGCTACTCCGGGCCGGAGGTGCCCCTGCGGTGGCTGTGCAACAGCATTGGCATGGACACCAAAGACCTTGCATGGTATTTTGAAAACGGCTATTTTGTAAACCTCAGTCTGGATCTGAACCAGAAGATCGTCCGCAGGCGGACCGTGCCCCGCCATGACCCGAACCGGAGCTGAACCCTTTACAGCTGAAACAGAAAGGAGTATTTTCATGGGACTTTTTGATAAGATGAAGCAGGCCGCCGCAAATGTTTCCGGCAACCAGACCGTCACCTTTACCTTTCAGGCTCTGCCGGAAAGCCTTGCCCAGATGCAGGCACTGCCGGAGGCCAGTCTGGACACCCCCTTTAAGACCGCAGCCCTCACCGTCTGCGCACTGTGCGCCTACGGTGCAGATAAAAACATCGGGCTGGAGATGCTCAACTGGCTGCGGGGCCCCCGCCCGCTGAACGGGCAGGAGATTTCCTTCCTGAACGACCGCTTCCGGGACGGCAAGAGCTATATCCCGTTCTCCTACTTTGTGGGTGCGTCGCCGGAAAACGGCTATACCCCCCGCCAGCCCTTCACCCTGCTGGTGGGCAGCAACCACACCTCCAACACCGAGGAGGGCTACTGCAAGCTGTTCATCCCCTGCGGCGGCGCTGACAGCCCCCGCCCCATCAAGCTGCGCCGCAAGGGCGACGGGCAGTGGTTCTTGTGGGAGCAGTACCTGATGACCGGTATCCGCATCCCGGCGTCTGCCGATCCGTGGGCATAAAACAAAGGGGCTGACATGAAAGCCATGAAAACTTTTGCAGCACTGCTTGCACTGGCTTTCAGTCTGGCAGGGTGCGGTGCGGTGGACGGCGACCCCGTCCGTCCCGCTCCCGGCAGCGCCGGGCAGGGCAGCAGCACAGCGGCTTCCGGTGCCGATTCTGCTGAGCCGGAGCAGCTTGCCGCAATGCGGCAGCTGGCCGGGGAAAACGGAGACCTTGCTGGGGTGCTCTATCTGGGCAGCGTCCCGGAGCGCACCACCGATGTGCACGCCGTGCTGGACAGCTTACCGGAACAGCCGTGGCAGTTTGTTGCGGACATCCCGGCAGACCGCTGGGTCGCAGCGCCGGGCGGCGGGCGGGAGCTGTACTGCATCTTTGCCGTGCGCAGGGAGGATACACTTTTTGTCTATGAAAAGCAGAATCCTCAGTACCCGAACGAGACGGGTAAGGAACTTTACGGCAGGCAGGGTGGCCAGCCCATTCTGCTGCTGTGCAACGGCAGCAGGGAGGACACCGACATCACGGCAGTGGTCTACTGCACCACCGGCCGCACGCTGGACTGGAACCCGCAGCTTTCTGCCGGGACCGGCAGCCCTGTGCCGGTGGAGGGCGTAGACGATTTTTCCCAACACCCAACGCCCGGCGCTGCCCCCTGAGGCGCGCCCCGGCAGGGCATGAGAAAGGAGAACCTATGAAAAACCTGAAACTTTTGGCAGCCCTGCTGGCGCTGACCATCGGCCTTGCAGGCTGCGGCGGGTCGTCCAAGGGCGGCAGCCCGGCCAGTTCTGCGTCCAAAAATAAGCTGGACGGCGACAATATGACCGCACCCAGCACCCAAGAGCAGGAATACGAAGAGCCGGAGGACGTGACCTACATGCGCCTTCTGGCAGGGGAGGACGAATACCGCGCCTGTGTGCTGTATCTGGGCGGCTCCTATGAGGTGACCACCGATGTGCAGAAGGTGCTGGACAGCCAGCTGGACTTACGCCAGCTGTGGGGCTTCGTCTATGACATCCCGCAGGATCACTGGGTCGTGGCACCGGATGGCGGGTGCGATTTGTACTGCATCTTCCCGCAGGACCCGGATGCCACCCTGTTCGTCTACGAGACGAGCCTGACAGACGATGCCGAAAACCCGCTCCAGCGCGGCAAACAGCTTTATTACAGCGAGGACGGCCAGCCAATCCTGCTGCTGTGCAACATCAGCGATATCGCCCCCAACACCGAGGTGGAACTGTACCCCAGCACCGGCGAAGAGCTGGTATTCAGCCCCTTCCTTTCCGGCGAGAACGGCCATGTGGTGGAAGCCGAGGGCGTGTGCGATTTTACCATCTACCCGGAAGGGGACGACTGGGAGACCGACACCAGCCCGTGGTCGTTGGAAGGCAACTGGCTGGAGACCGCCCGCGACACCGACGAGGGCTATTTTGAGACCGCCCCGGAGGATGCCGACCGGATGTGCTTTTTGCCCACCGATACCGAGACCGAGGGCGACCAGCTGCCCCTGACTGCCAGCTACATCACCCCCTACCCGGAGCTGAACGTGGAGGAAGCGGACCTGTTCTACCACGAAGGCACCCCGGAGGTGCCTTTCCAGATGAATCAGGAGTGGTACGCCACCTTTACCGGGGAGGACGGCTCCCGCTACGCCGTCACGCTGGAGGACGAGGACACCCTTGCCCTGAAGTTCTATATGGAGGGCGAAGAGAGCTACATGAGTCTTGTCAGCACCGTCTATTTTGCGCGGCAGGAGGCCATGGGGTGACCACCGCCGCCGACCCACACCGGGAGGAATGCACCATGAAACACACCAAAAAAATCACCATCCTCCACTCCAACGACCTGCACGGAGATTTTCTGGCAGAGCAGGTGGACGAAAAACTGGTGGGCGGCGTTTCCATGCTGTCCGGCTACATCGAAAAGGTGCGGGCAGAACAGCCCAACACCATCTACGCCATTGCAGGTGATATGTTCCGGGGCTCGGTCATTGATTCCGAATACAAGGGGCTTTCCACCATCGAGATCATGAACGCCCTTGCCCCGGACGTGGTCACCATAGGCAACCACGAGGTGGACTACGGCATCGCGCATCTGCTGTTCATCGAAAAATGCGCGCGCTTTCCCATCATCAACGCAAACCTCTACATCAAAAACACCCCCACACGGCTGTTCACCCCCTACAAGATCCTGCGGATGGACGGCATGAACATCCTGTTCATCGGCATCATCACGCAGGACGTCATCAACCAGACCAAGTCCGAATCTCTGGTAGGCTCCTTTGTGGACACCGCCGCAGCTGCCGCCGAGGTGGGCAAGATCTGCAACGCCCACAACAGCATCGATATTGATTTTACCGTGCTGCTGACCCACATCGGCTTTGAGGAGGATAAGCATCTGGCGCGCCAGCTGGACCCGGCGTGGGGAGTGGATCTGATCATCGGCGGGCACAGCCACACCCTGCCGGAGCACGCGGTGGAGGAAAACGGCGTGGTCATTGCGCAGGCGGGCACCGGCACCGACCAGATCGGGCGCTTTGACATCATCGTGGACACGGACAACAACTGCATCGATTCCTACACATGGCGCACCGTGCCCATCTGCGCCGAGACCTGCCCCCGCAACCCCGCCATGGAGCAGGTGCTGCACCGTTTTACCAGTCAGGTGGACGAAAAGTACAGCCACATCGTGGGGCGCTTCCGCCGGGAGCTTACCCACCCCCAGCGCACGCAGGAGACCGAGCTTGGCAACCTGTTTGCCGATATCTTTACCCGCAGCCTTGGGGTGGATGTGATGCTGATCGGCTCCGGCAGCATCCGGGCCGAAAAGCTGGGCCCCATCGTTACCTACGGCGACCTTATCGAGGGCTTCCCCTACGATGACGGCGTATTCATGTTCAAGGTGACCGGCCAGCAGCTGCGCCAGATGCTCCATTACATGCTGCGGGAGGAAGCCTACACCGGCCATACGGAGTTCTACCAGCTGCCCTCCACCCTGCGCCTGCGGTACGACCGCCGCAAGGGCGATTTTGATTACTTTACCTACTGCGGCAGGGAGGTGGGCAAGGAGATCGGCGATGACGCCCTGTTCACCGTGGGCTTGCAGAACTACCACTTTAAAAACATCGAAAGCTTTTTCAACATCTCCTACGACACCCTTTGCAAGCTCCAGAAGCCCCGCAGCGTGGCAACCTCCTGTCAGGATATTCTGATGGAGTATTTCCGGGAGCACGAGATGCTGGACGCGGTGGTGGACGGCAGAATGACCATTCTGCCCTCTACCGCGCAGACCGGCTGAAACCCCTTTACCGCACAGCAATAACAACACGAAAAACGAAAGGAGCACCCCATGAAACAACGATTCTCAACCCGAACGCGCCTTGTCAGTGCCCTTTTGACGCTGGCTATGGTATTCACCTTCCTGCCCTTCAGCGCCTTTGCAGCTACCGTCCAGGAGATAGAGGTGCTGGATTTCACCACCCACGGCTGCGATGCACTGCAGATCACCGAGGGCGGAAGCGTTGGAGAATGGATCACGGCCTTCCGAAAAAAAATGGAGAAAACGGGAGAAGAACCCATCAATGCAACGAGTGGCTATGGGTTCTACGTCAGGACGAATTACAATGACTGGTTCGTGGCGGACGAGCCATACCAGCTGTATGCCATGCCGGAGACCGGCAGCTTCCAGAGTGGAGAAACATACTATCTGTCTGTTCCAATCCGTGCGGAGGAAGGCTACTTTTTTAACACCGCGAGGGACTTTAAATTTAAAAAGATCACAGTCGATGGTGAAGATTTGAGCGTCGTTCTCAAAAAACCTTACCCGTATGCGGATTCAAAAAACAACAGAGTGTATATCCCCCTCAGCTTCAAGGCCAGACACGAACCGAAAATGGTCAACGGCAAGGCTGCGACCTGCATCACTTCCGGCGTAAAGGAACACTACAAGTGTCAGAAATGCGGCAAGCTGTTTATGGATTATGCATGCACGGAGGAGACTACCCCGGGAAAAGTGTATATCAAGCCGACCAAGATCCACAGAGCTAACGCCTGGAACAAGGACTGGTCGCGCCACTATAAGCTCTGCAAAGTCTGCGGAATAGATTTCGATACTGCTCCGCACAGCTTTACGGACGGCAAGTGCACCGACTGCGGACTTGAACGGCACGACCTTGACAGCGCAGAGGTCGAGGTGACAGAGCCTGCTGCCGGGATGACTCCCGCCCTGATCGCTGCCAAAAATGTTACGCCCGACAAGAAAACCGCATTTAGTACTGCGTGCACATGGTATGAGGCGGACAGCGGCGCAGAACTTTCGAACACGGCTGTCTTTGCTGAAGGCAAACAGTACAGAGCGGAACTGAAGCTGACAGCAAGAGCGGAGTGGCAGTTTTTGGACAGCACCACATACAAGATCAACGGCACAGCTGCAGAAAAGGACAGCTCTTCCGATGCAGCTCCGTGGGAGCAGGTGACCCTTTCACGCATCTTTACCGCCAAGCCTGCGACAGAGGGCAGCGTAATCACCAACATCCAGATGACTATCCCTGCACCGGTGGCTGGTAATAGTCCCAGCAGCTGCAAGGCGCAAAAGTCTGACCCTCGCTATACGATCAGGTATCGTTGGGCAGAAGTGGATGCCGCAGGCAATACGATAACCCATGAAGTGACGACATTTGAAGAGGGGAAACACTACCGGGTAACTATCGTACCTGAACCCAATACCGGTTACGAATTTGAGGACGGTGAACAGGACGCTATCATCAACGGCAAAGCGTATTCCTCGTTCACAAGCCCGGGAATGAACCCCAAACGGTTTAAAGAGTATTACGTTATTCTTACAGCGGTCGCAGGCGGCGGCACGGTAACACCTCCGGAACCCCCGGTAACGCCTCCGGAACCCCCGGTGACGCCTCCCTCCGGCGGCGGTGACGGCGGCGGTGCGGTCGTCATCGTGGCAGCGGCAGGCGCAGTGGCGGCTGGCGTTGTGGGCTACGGCGTGTACAATTATGTTTCCGGCCGCAAGCTGCAAGCCCTGCTGCCGGAAGGCGTGGCTGCACCCG
>ONZX01001327.1_pt1 | contig 12635 bp, 9 predicted proteins | sample 1671831 | NCBI WGS metagenome assembly ONZX01 (sample SAMN06348197, study PRJEB24527) | human gut metagenome | reverse complement strand
CTTTTGGAAACTGCTTTTCCATTGAGGAACCGATTCCATTATATAAAAAACCAGGTATATCATAAATGTCATAGCACATACCTGCAGCGTTTCTATTATCTGTATATATGATATAAGATGACTTTGATTGACCATTCTGTAATATATTTAATATCTCAAACTCATTCTCATAGAGATACTGACCAGAAGACATATATCCCTGCTCTTCTAAATAATCATAATACGGCTTCACCAGATAATCCTGTGCCGTTGGCTCATCACAGCCTAAAAAGCAATTTGTCAGCTCATTTAAAATAAACGCATCAGATACTTGTGCCTTAAGATACACAATCTCACCTGTCAGTGTATCTTTTTCCGTTTCACGCATTTGAGTCTCATCTATTTCAGTTTCCTTTGCTTCACATGTTTGAATATCATTTATTTTTGTATCACTTATTACAGTTTCATTTACAGTTGTTTCTGCAAATGGCACCGCCAATTCTCTCTTTAATTTGCATCCTGATAAAGAAAATGTGCTCGATATTAAAATAATTGATGCAATAGGTATTAATCTCACTCTTGATTTCATGTATAAACACCACCATTCTTTTATAAAATATGTTTTATCTACATAAAAGCATCCTGATGTTATTAACGATTCATAATCCTGCTTTCCTATACTTATTTTACGCATACATTTTCCCCTCTCAATATATAATCAAAAACTCCCAATACATTATCATTAGTAATATCAGATGTATCATACAATTTTCCTGAATATCCGTAACTTAAATTATGTTTATTATAAACGTCAACAGAGAGTTCCGCAAGCGAAACTCTCTGCCACACTACAATCTTTCCTACATTCCAAACAACCCAAGCAGTTTTATTTTTATATACTTTTTTACTGTTACATCAAATCATTTTATGCTTCTTCTCTTAATCTTTCAGCTGCAAGCACCATATTTCTAAGACTTGCATCTGACTCTTTAATTCCTCTTGTCTTTAATCCACAGTCAGGATTTACCCAAAGTTTATCTCTTTCTATCTTTGTGAGCATAAGTTTTAATACATTTGTTATCTCCTCGACTGACGGTACTCTAGGTGAATGAATATCATATACTCCGGGACCTGCTTCTGTCTCAAAATTGTTTTCCCTGAGTGAATCCAATATCTGAAGGTCTGAGCGTGATGCCTCAAATGTAATTACATCCGCATCCATATCATCAATCGCAGGAATTATGTCTGTAAATTCACTGTAGCACATATGTGTGTGTATCTGTGTTTCAGGCTTTACACCGCTATGTGTAAGGCGAAATGCAGGTATTGCAAAATCAAGATATTCCTTATACCAGTCTGTTTTTCTAAGTGGGAGTTTTTCTCTTAAAGCCGCCTCATCTATCTGTATCACTTTTATGCCATTTGCTTCAAGGTCGAGAACTTCATCCCTTATTGCTAACGCAATCTGTGATATTGACTCTTTTATAGATATGTCCTCTCTAGGGAATGACCAGTTAAGTATTGTAACAGGCCCTGTAAGCATACCTTTCATAAGCTTCTTTGTAAGCGACTGTGCATAGACTGACCATTCTACTGTTATAGGCTTATCTCTGTACACATCTCCCCATATGATAGGCGGTTTAACACATCTTGTTCCATACGACTGAACCCATGCTTTCTGCGTAAACAAAAATCCTCCAAGCGACTCTCCGAAATATTCTACCATGTCATTTCGCTCATATTCGCCATGCACAAGTACATCAATTCCGATTTCTTCCTGCCAGTTTACACATTCGGCAATCTTCTTCTTATTAAATTCAATATACTCCTGTTCTGTCTTTTCCCCTCTCTTAAATGCAGAACGGTTTGCCTTTACATCCTTTGTCTGCGGGAACGAACCTATTGTAGTAGTTGGAAGTTCAGGAAGCTTAAATTCTTCCTTCTGAAGTTTCTGACGCTCGCTTCTCTTTGGAAGTCTTATATAATCATCTTCTTTAACCTTTGAAAGACGCTCACTTACATTTGCATTTGTACAATTTCTGTTTCCGTTGAAAAGTTCATGATTTTTCTTGTATACCTCATCATCACAATAATTTTTCTTGTCTGCAAGCTTTCCAAGCTCATTAAGTTCAACAAGCTTTTCCTTAGCAAATGAAAAATATGCAGTATACTCTTTTGAAAGCTTTTCTTCATTCCCTAATGTATATGGCACATGAAGTAGCGAGCATGATGTTGAAATCACTGTGTCAATAACTTTATCTGCTAATTCATTTACAATCTTTAATGTTTTGTCATAATGATTTTTCCAGATATTCTTACCGTTTACAAGACCTGCAAAAAGCACCTTATCCTTTGGAAAACCAAATTTTGAAACAAGTTCATACGACTGTTTTCCCTCAATAAAATCAATTCCGATTCCTGCAAATGACATTTTTATAACATCCTCATAAATGTCACGTATATCTCCAAAATATGTCTGCAGTAATATTTTTGTATCTGTACTGCAAGCAAGCAACTCATCATAAATTTCATGGAATAATTTTTTATCCTCGTCACTCATGTCAAGTACAAGTGCCGGCTCATCGAACTGAACCCATGCAATCTGCTTTTTCCCGCATGTCTTTAACAGTTCTTTGTATGCCTTCACAATGTCGTCTACATAATCTGCTGCCGATTTATTTCCTGTATATCTGCACAATTTTAACATTGTATATGCACCTGTAATCATAGGTTTAGTTACAATTCCAAGTTCCTCTGCTTCGTCATATTCATTCCAAAGCTTGTCGCCTGACAGTTTTATCTGTGTATCATCCTCAACTTCCGGCACAATATAATGATAATTTGTATTGAACCATTTCTTCATTGCAAGTGCTTTAACATCACCATGTTCTCCCTGATATCCTCTTGCCATCGAAAAATATGTATCAAGTTCTGACAACCCCAGTTCTTTATATCTCTTCGGTATAATATTTAGCAATACTGCTGTGTCAAGCACAATATCATAAAATGAAAAATCATTACTTGAAATAAAATCAATGCCTGCACTTTTCTGCAGGTTCCAGTGTGTCTTTCTCAATTCAGCCGCTGTCTGTTTCAACTGCTTCTCATCAATTTCATTTCTAAAATATTTTTCAGAAGCAAATTTAAGCTCTCTCAATGTTCCGATTCTCGGGAAACCAATAACTGATGTTTTCATCTCTAACCTCCATTTAAGCAATCTCTATCCCAAATACTCCAAAAAACTGCTACCCCTCAATCTCTGAGAAAAACAGCTTCTTTTCAGTACGTTTATTATAATTAAGTTTCCCGCAATCGTATAATACATAAAGAAAGAGGTTATCCATAGTTTTAAACTATATCAAGTGATAAAAAATCATCCTAAATATTTTTTCAAAGACTCAAGGTAAGTCTCTCCAAGCCTGCTAAGCATACCTTTCTTATGCATAATATAACCTATGCGCATATCCCCCTCATCCGCTAACGGTACAGCTATTATATCCTTACCGTTTAACTTTTTGTCTATAACTCCACTGCAAACTGTATAACCGTTTAGTCCTATGAGCAGATTAAACAGTGTTGCTCTGTCCCTCACTCGTATATTTTTCTTTCTCTCAGATGCCGAAAAAATTTCCTCCGAAAAATAGAATGAATTATGCTCTCCCTGTTCAAACGAAAGATACGGATACAGTTCAAGTTCACTGTTCGTAATTATCTTTTTATCTGCAAATGGATGTTTTCTGCTTATGAACACATGCGGTTTTGCCACAAATAATTGCGTAAATTCAAGTTCATGACTTTTTAAAATTTTATTTATGACTGTCTCATTAAAATCATTCAGAAAAAGTATTCCAAGTTCACTTCTCATTTTCGCAACATCTTCTATTATCTCATATGTCTGGGTTTCCCTTATCGAAAAATCATATTCATCCTGACCATATTTTTTAATCAAATCCACAAATGCGTTTACCGCAAATGAGTAGTGCTGTGTTGAAACACAAAACTGTTTTTTCCCGCCTGAATTTTTCTTGTATTTATCTTCGAGAATTGCTGCCTGCTCAAGCACCTGCCTGGCATATCCCAAAAAGTCCTCGCCCTCCTTTGTTACGCTTACACCTTTGTTGGTTCTTCTGAAAATGACAATATTCATCTCATTTTCAAGTTCATGTATCGCACTCGTAAGGCTTGGCTGTGAAATGTACAGTTTATTTGCTGCCTCGGTAATCGTTCCCGTTTTTGCAACCATAGTCACATATCTTAGCTGCTGTAATGTCAAAATTTTCACCTTCTTTCCAAATCCGGATACTTGTTATATATTACAATTGTATCAAAAAAATGTACGCAAGACCATAATAAGTTACAACGGCAACAAGGTCATTTACCGTTGTAATAAGTGGACCCGATGCCACTGCCGGATCAATTTTAATCTTGTGGAAAAACATTGGAATTACAGTCCCCACCATACTTGAAATCAACATCGCAGCCATAAGTGAAACACCTACACATCCTGAAATTGCAAACGCTCCCATAAGACTATATCCTTTAAACATATGGATATATACTCCCAGCAATGTAAGTGCCATAACACCGAGTATTCCACCGTTTAAAAGACCAACTCTCATTTCCTTAACGAGCAAAAACAGTTTTTGTTTTCCGGTAAGATTTTCATCCATCAAAACACGTATAGTAACAGCAAGTGACTGTGTTCCGACATTTCCCGCCATGTCAAGTACCAGTGACTGAAAACATATAACTATCGGAAGTACCGCTACCACATTTTCAAACATTCCCACAACTGATGATACCAAAACACCCAAAAACAAAAGTATTATCAGCCATGGCAGTCTCTTTTTCATACTTTGAACAGTTGTCTCTTTCAAATCTTCCTCTGCTGTAAGACCTGCCAGTTTAGCATAATCTTCTCCCATTTCATCATCGACAATATCAACAATGTCTTCCGATGTTATTACGCCTAACAGCTGTTTTTCCTTTGACAATACAGGAATTGAATCTTCCGAATAATCTACAATCTGTTCTATACATTCATCAAGCAACTCATGGTCTGTCACATAAGGATAAGAGTTGATAACTATCTCTTCAAGGTTATCATTTTCCCTAGCCGTAATTAAATCCTTCAAATCTATTGCACCGGCAAACCTCGACAACTCGTCTTCAACATAAATAGTCATTATATTGTCATTTTCACCGGCCTGACGGACAAGTTCACTCATCGCCTGTCTTACCGAAAGCCCTTTCTTTATGCATACATAATTTGTCGTCATGTATCTGCCAATTTCATCCTCATCATATGAGAGAAGCATTTTTACGTCTGCCGCCGCGTCATCATCAAGTCTTTTTTCTATCTCATTTTTTATCTCTGTATCAAGCTTTTCAAGAATTTCAACCGCATCATCCGAATCCATAAATGAGATTATCTTTGCCGCATCCTCAATCGAAATTTCTTCCAAATATCTTTCCGGTTCATCCATATATACAAATATCTCTGCCATTCTCTGAAAACCCAGCAAACCGTATATTTTTTTTCGCTCATCTGCCGTAAGCTGTGCTATTATATCCGCTATATCATTTTCATGATAATTTGACAGACATTCCAAAATTTCATTGTCATTTTTGTTCTTTCTTATAATGTTTATGATGTCAAAATATTTTCTGTTCATGTGTAACACCTCCGTAAAACGTATGTTTTCTATAACATAAAAAAGCACCCTAAACAGTGCTTTCTACATGAACAATATTTATGAAATCACATAACTATTTCAACAAAATGTGCATCATTTATAAACATGGCTAAAAATCTCATGCGACAGCCATGCCACTTGCTCACGATATAAAACACTGTTGTTAATACTTCGTCCAAAACTGTCATTACTGTCCATGAAATTCACCTCCGTATCAAAAAAATCCTAACACACTATAACATCATGTCAGGATTTTTTCAAGTTTTTTTCTTAAATAATATTCCTAAATTTTTTTAAATAATTTTCTTAATAAGACCTGCACCTATGGCATAAGGCCCTGTGTGAACACATATTGTTGCACCGATATGTGCGATATTAGTTTCCTCTTTGAGTCCCAATTCATTCATAACTTTGTCAAACTCTTTCTTGTATTCAAGTCCCTCTTCCCTGTCATATCCATACCCTACAGCATAAACATAATCATTTGGGTCTTCGCCATTTTCGGCAAAATAGTTTTTAAATAAATCATATGTTTTAAGTATTGATTTCTTGCGGCTTCTCGCTATGCCGGATGCGTCTATTGAACCGTCTTTAAGCGTAATTATTGGTTTTAAATTCAATGCGCTTGACGCTACACTTGCCACTTTCCCTATTCTTCCGCCATGTTTAAGATAATCCGTATTTCCTACGGTAAAAAATATTCTTCCTGTTGCAAGGTACTCCGGTGATGTAAGTTTTTCTACCGCTTCCTCATAAGTCGCTCCGGACTTCTTTAATTTTGCCGCTTCTATTACAAAAAGCCCCTGCAATACAGTCGCACCGAGTGAGTTAATAACCGTAATCTTTGCATCGGGATATTCTTCACAAACAATCTCTTTTGCATTGCACGCTGAATTGTATGAACCGCTTAAAGATGTCGTAATACATACACAAATAACAGCTCTGCCCTCTTTCACATGAGGAGTAAAAGCATCCACATAATTCTGTACTGATGGCAGTGAAGTTTTAGGATACTGTTTTGGAAAATCAACCATTTTCCTGTAAACATCATCTATTGCAATTTCTTCCACTTCTTTTTGATAATTTTTATCGTCAAATGATATATAAAAAGGTACAACTTCTATATCGTATTTTTCTCTTAAACTCTGCTTCAGGTCGCAAGAGCTGTCACTGATTATCTGATAATCCATGGCAAATCCTCCATATTCCGATTTGTTCAACTTATTGATTAAACGGCAAATCCGTTTTAGTCATTTATTCAAATTTCAATTGACTTTGTGTCAATTTCCATCTCATGTAGTTTTCATTACTACATTGTACCATATTCATGACGATTGTCAACCGATTAAGTCCTTTTATTGTTCAAATCTGCTTCCGCATTTTGGGCATATGTTACCCTTTGTAAATACGTGGCCGCAGCGGTAACAGCACTTCACCTCATGCTCCTGCTTTGACATATATTCAATACTTCTTGATTCCGGTTTCATTTTCAGATAATCAACAAAGCCATCAAGTACCTCTGCCATGTTTTTTTCATCGTTCTTATTAAGTGTACACGGCATTTTTACATTTCCTTTTGAAGAATGCACAATCATAAGACCTTTCTTTTCTGAAAATACCCTATTTATATTTTTCACATCTATAGAACCTGATTTTATAAGTCCCTTGTAAAATACATGGTCAGGTGTAATTATAAATCCCTCTTTTCCGCTTCCAAACATTGATGAATCACATATGACAACCGGATACTCATATGTGCCTGTCGCATAAGCGTATGTGCTTACTGCAACCTTTACAAACGAAATTTCCTTATCACCTTTATCTTCCTCTCTCATTTTCCTGATGTCATAAAAATGAAGCTTTGACATATCCGATATTTTTCCGTCAAGATCACGTTTAAGTTTTTTTACAAGAAGCTCACATTCCTCCGTTTTTAATGCCGTAAGTTTCTTGTCTATAAGCTGGAGCATATTTGATTTGAGTTCAGGCAGAAAAATTCCTTTTTCAATCTCTTTAAGTGCCTTAACGCCCTCATCAAATGTTATATTATCGGGATTTGGACATATTCCTCTGATTTTTGCCTCATCAATCGCATAAACACGCTTTCTAAGTCCCTCCACAAATCTGTCAGAATTACGTTTCTCGTACTCTCCGTTTTTTATTTTCTCCATCATTTCCAGCAAATCATTCCTGTTATCTCTGTCAACACTGCCCACAAGCTTATTTAATTCATCAAACTCAACTTTATCACGTTTTGTATCAACAATTTTTATATATGGACTGACATCTATCTGCGTATATGTCATAAGTTTTTCTTTTGTTCTTTTATATCTGTCAAAATTTATATTTCCCGGAAGATGTGAAAGCATATATTCTATCTCTCTTTTTGCTGCCGCCTTGCAAAGCTTTGTCAGCACTTCAATATAATGATTTTTCTCTTGCTCACTTCCATTTGATGCCTTAACCTTTTTAATATTTTCAACTATCTCCGAATACTTTGCTGTCCTGCTCTCATCTGTTATCCTGTCATAAAATGATGCCCTGTTGGCTGCCACTTTGCTGTCTGCCGGCTTTTTATCATTTTCTTTAGACTCCTTTTTAGCAGACTCACCGTTTTTTACATTTTCCTCTTTTTGATTTTGCTCTGTTCTTTTTATTTCAGTTGCATTATCTTCATGACTGTCATTTTCTTTTATTGTTTCGTTTTCTTTTGTTTCTTCAATTTCTTTATTATCACGTTTACAATTATCCTTTATTATCTCATTTTTCCTAATGTTTTCTTTATCACATTCTTTTATCGTTTTATTTTCTGTTCCTAATACTGATTTCTCTTCACTGCCGGTTTTACTTTCCTCAGTATCCTTATTTTTTAAATCAGGCTCAGACAATGTTTTACTTTCCTTTTTCTTAGCATTTCTTCCGAAAAATATACCCTTGCCTTTACTTTTTTCTGTATTCTCTTCTGATAAACCTTCTCCGGCAAACGAATTATCATCCTTTACCTCTTCATTTTCCTCTTCATCATCCTCCCTCTCATCGCTTCTTCTGCCAAACTCTCCCATTTTTTTATTTCGCATCTTTTCACGATACTCAAGTTCCTGCTCTATTATCGCAAGAAATCTCTCCTTTTCATAATCAGAAAAGAATCCTTCATCCATCTGGGCAAGTATCTGTTCAAGTTCCTCATCTGTCAAAAGCTCCATTTTTCTGCATCTCTCACTAAGTCTTTTTCCCAATGACGATACATTCTTTTCATAATCTGCCTCATACATATTAAAATTGCAGTTTCCCGTTTTTGCACCTTTTTTTCCTAAAAGCAGTACATAATCTCTTGCCGCATATTCATCATTGTCAAAATCAAGAACATATGCATCACCTTCTCTTAAAAGTTTCCCCGGCTTTGCTGTATAAAATTTTTTGCAGTTGTCACATGTATAAGCTCTTGTTATGTAAACACGCCCGTCATCAGTATCTATGACATTTTCTTTTCTCTGAGGATAGACAACCATATGCAGATGTTCCCCACAATCCGGACATTCATACGGAACCATGTAAAAATTATTTCCTATCCTGTGGGAATTTGCATATTTTTTATCAACATCTTCACGGTTAAACTGAAATTTTCCAGAACTCCATTTCATATTGTGCCACAAACCCGCACCTTTTCTTTCCTCTTCGACATTTATTCCGGCTGTATCTTCGTTGTCCTCCTCTGCCCTGTTTATGCCTCCATCCTTTTTAACATTATTTTCTGTTTCGTTTCTACCGCTACCCTCTTTAGTATTTTTTTCTGTCTCGTTTTTACCGCTGCCCTCTTTGGGTTTTTCGGCTTCATTCTTTATATCACGCTGTTTTTGTATGTAATCAATACACTTTTCCATTGCATCTTCAAATGTAATCTGAATACCGTTTATAAAAAATTTAAAACTTGTCTTTGTAAAATATGTCTCTACATCTATCTCTTTATAAATCTGCGAAAAAAGAGCAGCAAGAACCATGTAATCCTGCTCAACATTTAGTCCCTTTATAGCTCCCCACTTACCAAACGGATATAAGAGCATATTTATAATATTGGTAATAAGTTTATTATTTCCCATTTCAAATGCATTTGCCATGTCAAAGTCCAATTCTTCAATATCCGAATAAACTCTTCTTGTCGCAAGTTCAAAATACATTGAGCGCACTCTTCCTACAAGTATCATAGTATTCTTTCGTATAATAATGTCCCCGTTCCACTCTACGCGCTCTCTCATCGCTGTTATTATTCTTTGGTAAACTTTAACAATCTCATCATTTGCCTTTATACAAACCATACCATCCCTCTTTTCTCTATCCAAAAAATTTTATACACTCCTAATATTACATCTGCTTTTAACCCTTGCATCATAATAATTTTTCAAGTTCCTTTGCAAGTCCGTCATCATCATTGCTGAACTCAGTAATAATATCGGCAACGGATTTCACATCATCAGTCCCGTTGCACATGCAAACACCGACACCGCACTCGTCAACCATTTCAAGGTCATTTGTAGTATCTCCAAATGCAATAACTTTTGAAATATCATATCCATATTTTTCACAATAATATTTAATCCCATATACTTTTGACAACTCCGGGTGGACAAATTCAAACATATCAGTCTGTGATTTAAATGCACGATACTTTTCAGATTTATGTGCCTCATAAAATTTTTCCACATCACTCATTTTTTCAGGGGGCGTACTTAATACAAGTTTACTTTGAGGGGTTGTGACCTCTTTTCTCATATCACACAGATGAATCCCAAGAAAATTATTTTTCGCCGCCCTCTCAATAGTAGAATCGTTTCTTACCGCATAACAATCCCCTCCCTGATAAACATAGGGATTTAAATCAAAATGTTTATATGTATCAATTATCTCAAAAATTGTATTTACATCGAGTTTAAAAAAACCTCTTTCTTCTCCGTCGGAAACATCATAAAGTTCCGCCCCGTTTGACGCAACCATAAACTGTATAATGTCAGAAAGCCCTAAATTCTCTACAGTTCTCCTGACTCCAAGTATAGGACGCCCCGATGCAATGCCAATCTTCATTCCCTTTTCTTTCTGTCGCCGTAAAACATTTTTTGTATATTCACTCACTTCTTTATTGTCATTAAGAAGTGTACCATCCATATCCATAACTATTACATGTAAATCAGACATATTTTCAGCTCCATTTCATATATGTTTTTTTAAATAATTATATCATAAATATACAAAAAAAACTGACAGACTGTTTTTTAGCCTGCCGGTTTTTATAAATCCATTAATTCATTTAATTCTTATATTATGATGTTGGGGACAAAAACTATTTTGACCCCAACTAATGCCACAGATTGCTTCATTGCTGCGCAAGTCCGCCTGTCATTTCTTTTACATAATCATAGATATGCTTTCCTGCTTCTTCTCCGTATTTTGCCACAATTTTTATTATTGCGCTTCCGACTATCGCACCGTCTGCTATCTTTGTATATTTATTTACCTGCTCCGGTGTGTTTATTCCAAAACCTACTGCTGCCGGTGTATCCGTAACTTCCTTTATTGATTTAACTATACTTTCAATATCAGTTTTTATCTCACTTCTGATACCTGTTACACCCATTGATGACACAACATATATAAATCCTTTTGCTTCTTTTGCAATCATCCGGATACGTTTTTCTGATGTAGGCGCTATCATTGAAATAAGATACATTCCGTATTTTTCCGCTATCGGTGCAAGTTCATTTTTTTCCTCGTATGGGATGTCAGGTATTATAAGTCCGTCTATTCCTACTTTCTGACACTTTGCACAGAATTTATCATAACCATACTTGTAAAGTGAGTTTGCATATCCCATAAATACAAGTGGTATGTCTGTTTTAGTACGAAGTGACTTTACCATTTCAAAAATTTTGTCTGTTGTGCATCCGCCTGAAAGCGATCTTATATTTGCATCCTGAATAACCGGTCCCTCTGCTATCGGATCTGAAAACGGTATTCCTATCTCAACAAGTGCTGCTCCTGCTTTCTCCATCTCAAGAATAAATTCCTCAGTTTTTTCAAGGTTTGGATCTCCTGCTGTTATAAAAGGTATAAATGCTTTTTTATTTTCAAATGCGTTACTTATTCTATTCATGTAAATCAATCCCCCTGTATCTTGCAATTGCTGCCACATCCTTATCGCCACGTCCTGAAAGGCAACATATTATTATCTGGTCTTTATCCATCTTTGGTGCTATCTTCATCACATGTGCTACCGCATGTGAACTCTCGATAGCTGCGATAATTCCCTCTTCTTTTGCAATATATTCAAATGCATTTACAGCTTCCTCGTCAGTTACAGGAACATACTCAGCTCTTCCTATATCCTTAAGATATGCGTGCTCAGGACCTACTCCCGGATAATCAAGTCCGGCTGAAATTGAGTAAACAGGTGCTATCTGTCCATACTCATCCTGACAGAAGTATGATTTCATTCCATGGAATATTCCTTCTGAACCTGTTGCCATTGTCGCAGCCGTTCTGTCAGTATCAACTCCAAGCCCTGCCGCTTCACACCCTATAAGCTTTACATCTTTATCATTGATAAATTCATAGAACATTCCCATCGAATTACTTCCACCACCTACACAAGCCATTACGACATCAGGCAGTCTTCCTTCTTTTTCAAGTATCTGCGCTCTGGCTTCACGGCTTATAACACTCTGAAAATCTCTTACTATAGTAGGGAAAGGATGTGGTCCCATAACCGAACCGAGAACATATAGAGTATCATCAACTCTGTTAGTCCACTCTCTCATACATTCGTTTACGGCATCTTTAAGAGTTTTTGTTCCCGTTTCAACAGGATGAACTTTTGCTCCAAGAAGTTCCATACGATATACGTTAAGTGCCTGACGAATTGTATCTTCTTTACCCATGTATATTTCACATTCAAGGTCAAGAAGTGCTGCT
>ONZX01001321.1_pt1 | contig 12699 bp, 15 predicted proteins | sample 1671831 | NCBI WGS metagenome assembly ONZX01 (sample SAMN06348197, study PRJEB24527) | human gut metagenome | reverse complement strand
GCGACCACCGAGATCTACACTCTTTCCCTACACGACGCTCTTCCGATCTCCTCTTCCTATAATTGCTATCTTCCTTTCTTACCACTTTCAACAAATCGCCCTCTGTATATTTTTCTACACTCATTCCATAGCCCATATTGTCCATTCTGCCATTCAAAGCATTGATTGAATTACATAAGTATGTCAATACTGGATTAAGTGCATTAAATACACCATCCGATACCGAAGCAACAATCTGATTATTATTCATAACCGCAGTATGGCCACCAATTGTACCTACAAGCTCAGGACCTGCTTCTCTTGCAACAAACATCTGCCCCATGCCCGGTAAGCCACCGCCTGCATATTTTGCAATATTATGCCATGAACCACCAGCAAAGATACCTCCCTTTGCAAGTTTTGGTACCGATGGAATATTTACTCCTGGAATTTTGTTAATAGTTTTAATTCCTTTGTTTATTGCCCCGGCCAAAGCGTTCCATGCTTTTTTAAGCGGCGCAGTAAACATATCTTTAAAGGTAGCCGTCAAAACAGCTGTTTTACTTGTAAGTTTATTCCATCTGTCTTGTATGTTTTTAAATACATTTTTGCTTTCTTGTACTGCTTTGCCTGTCAATGTAGCTGTCTTTGTTTTTACATTTTCCCATATTTCACCAATCTTCTTTACTCCAGCTTTAATTGTAGCTTTTGCAGTCAAAACTACTATATTTTTGCTTGTCAAATTACTCCATTTTTTAAAGAATTCTCCAGCTTTTTCAGATATGGTTGCTTTGGCCTTTGCTATAAACTCTTTTGTACCTCCTGAAATCTTATTCCATTTTTCCTGAACTTCCTTGAATTTATCTTCTATTTTTCCTTTTGCTTTTACATATATTTCTTTCGTTCCCTCTGAAAAGTCATTCCATGCCTCTTTTGTTTTTTCAAAGCTATTCTCTATTTTCCCTTTTGCTTCTGCCCATAGCTCTTTAGTATCCTCTTTGAAGCTACTCCATGCATTTTTTATCTGATTAAATTTTTTGCTGACTTCTCCTTTTGCTTTAGCCCAAACTTCTTTCGTTCCCTCTTGGAAATTGCTCCATGCCGTTTTTACTTTCTCAGCTACTTTATCTATTTTTCCTTTTAAACTAGCCTTTAAGTTTTTAGTACCTTCCTTTACATTTTCCCACCATTGTTTTACTTTTTCAGCTGTTTTATCGATTTTACCTTTTATGGCAACATTTATTTTTTTATCGTTTTTCTTTGCTGTTTTAATCCAATCTTTTACCACTTTGCTTCCTTTTGTCCATGCTAAATCAACATCAATTCCTATAACTGGTGTTCCATTTTTACCGCCTGTCATTGCTTCATCAAACGCTTTTTGAACTTTTTCAACTATTCCACCTGCACCGTTAATTAAAGTTTCAACCGCTCCTTTGCTTGATCCTTTCCCGTTTATGCCGTCATTTATTGCTGCTACCAAGTCATATAATGAGAAAAACTTAAAAACGCCTAATAATCCATTGTAAATCTGCTCTCCGATTGTTTTTCCTGTTTTTTGAAAATCTGTATTAAGCTTTTCTGCTTCTATAACAAGCAATGTTAAAAGACCTGATATACCTAAAACTTTGCCCCACGTCAATATAACTTTAATATTAGAAAGCGGCAATGTAATTTTCCCAATGTTCGATGTAAGAGTGCTTATAAGTTTTGCTTTTGCAGCAGAACTTATGTCAGCTACCCAACTTACCACTTTTGCTACTACATTTTTTAATGTAGCAGTGATTTTTCCTATTCCGTTTACTATTTTATTTTTTAAAGGTGCTAATGCTAAACCTGCTTTATTTACTATCCAGTTTTTAATACTTGCTGTAACTTTGGCAATAGTAGTTGCAAGTTTTGATTTTGCAATAGCTCGTCCTAATTTTGTCGCTAATAGCTTTTTCCATCCCTTTTTCAGTAAAAATGCTGTTATTCCAATCGTTATCGCTCCTGCTATTGGATTTTTTTGGGTTGTAGCTTTAATCGTTTTTCCTATTGCTTTAACTAAAGATTTCACCATTTTTGCTAACGACCACCAAGCCTCTTTCCATTTTATAGCCCCGATAAAATCAGCAATAGCTTGTCCAACTTTTTCCCATTTAACAGTATCAAGTGCAGTCGTTATTGATGTTGCAATTCCCTTTATCCCATCGCTCAAACTCTTTCCAAGCTCCTGCCAGCCATTAAGACCTGTCTGCTTATTCTTCTTGTTCATTGTTTTGAAGAAATCATTTATGCCCTGTCCCAAAGCCGAACCAAGCCCTTTGAAATCGAATGTTGTGATTGCTCCAAAAGCTGTTTCAATAGCCGCTTTCAGCTTGGATGCCATCAAATCAAAATACGATTGTAATACACCCGTTTTGATAGCTGAATTAAGTGAAGTTGCTAAACCGCTTCCAAGATTTACCCAGTTTACGGTTTCAAAAAAATTTGTTTCAGCTTCAAGCACTCCTTTAATTGAATTTCCAATAGCTTTTCCAAGTCCAGCCCACTTAAAGTTTTCGATAAAACCATTCAAAGCAGTTCCCATAATTGTTGTAATTTTTTTGAGGCCCTTAGACCATTTATCTGTATGATTATTCACCCAGTCAATGCCCTTATTCAGCCATCCAGCCACAGCAGAACCAATATCTGAACCATCCCCGGAAGTCCATGCCTTTTTAAACAATTTTGTAAGTTTGTCCGCAAATTTTTCTGCATCATTTGTCATATTATCGTATGCTTCATTCCATACTTTTTCATAATCTGCTAATGCGGCATTTAACTGGTCTGTGAGGTCAATAGGCGTATTATCCTTATCAGATGTTGAATCTTTCTTTTTTGTTGTGGAAGTAGTCATATTGTTGAGTTTATCGAATCCCTGTAGCTGTTTATTCAGTTTCTTCTGCGCTTCTGCTGCCTTGTCTGCACTGTCTGCTACCCCATCAAGACCGTTGCTGGCATTGTCGGTATCCTCCTCAATTCCGTCAAACATATCCGAATAGCCACCACCAGAATTGCCAATAACATCCTTTAAATCAATTCCAAGCATAGATGTAGTCCATTCAAAGAGCTTACGAATGGCAATTACAAGACCATTTACATATGGTAATACCTTTGCAACAGCCGGTAGGAATATATTTCCTATCGTTCTTGATAATGATTTAAAATTGTTCTGTAAAAGTCTAAGCTGATTTGACGGAGAATTGATAGTTTTAGCTAAATCTGCCCAGGCTACCTTTGACTGATCCAGTATTGCAATCATACGAAGCTGCATTTTCTCAGCCTGTGTCATTTCAGATACAGACTTTTTCACACCGTTTGCCAAAGCATATTGCTGCAATGTTGCATTAGTGGAATCAATACCATACTTATACAATGCTCTTGACTGTCCGATAAGACCGGATGAAAAATTGTTCATTACCGTAGCCATATCTACATTTCTGAATGATGACATATCCCCAGCAAGCATAGAAAGAGCCTTTGCAGTAGTAACCGATGCTTCTCCCGCCAATCCAACAGAGTTTGTAACCTGTGCAACACCCGCGGCATAGTTAGTCATCTGCGTAACATCAAGACCAAGATTCTTAATACCACTATCTGTAAGTGTTCCATCCCTTTTCATTTGAAAGCCGGTCATTTTATGCATCATTTTCGTCAATCTATCTTCAAATGATTTTCCATATACATCTGCATTTTTGTAACCAAACTTACTAAAATCTTTATCCCACTCCGATGCAATTTTCTCCATAGTAGTATTGAAGTAATTATATTCTTCGATATAATCCATTGAAGCTTTTACCGCACTGCCGAAAGCTCCCAGTATTCTTCTTAACGTCCAAAATTTTGCATATAATAATCCAAAGGTAGCGGCAAATGAACGATTGTGATTTGTTGCAGAATGTATGCCTGATACAAAGTTTCTAATATTGGAAACCCCTTTTCTCATAATTCCAAAGAAACTATTTCCACTCCTGCCTGCATTGTTCATCGTGCTTCCAACAGAACGAATACCACTTGCCTGTGCTCCTAAATTAGCCATAGCATTTGTCATGGCAATCAAGTTATCATACACCGTAGGTGCTTTTGACAATTCTGTCATCATATTTTTTAATTCTTTAGTAAGCAATGGGAGATTTTGAATTGCCTGAGTTGTGCTTTTATATCCTAATCTTGATATTCCCTGTGCTAACTGCGCAATCTTATTAGCACTATCGCTTACACTTCCCATGTTCGATAATGCTTTTGAAATATTTGTTATCGCATTAGCAGCTCTGTTTAATTCACCTTTACGAATATTTGAAAGTTTTTCTATTCCTTTTGCCATTCTTGTAAAATCAGTTGTTTTTACCTGACTTAATCCTAATGCTGCTTTTGAAAAATTTTGAATACTTGCAGATAAACTATTCAGATTTCCCATATTTATACCATTTACAGTAGAGCGTAACTCTACCATTTTTTGTACCAATTTGTCTAACTGCTGATTTGCCCCTCTTGCTGATGCATTTATCTTTATATTTAAGCTATCTACTGCTCCTGCCATAACAAGCACCTCATTTCTCCATAATATAAAAAAAGAGAGTGACCTTATTCAGAATCACTCTCCTGCTGTTCTCGCAATTTCATGCGCTCTTCACGTGCTTTCGCACGCTTGTTTCTGCCTTCCATAATAGATAAGCTCGCAACAAATGCTTCTCTTGCACGCAATATCTCTTCCTCTGTATAATTTTCCTCTTCATCTTCCGCATCTGTATCATCCATATAGTCACAATTCTGCTGTTCAAGTCCTAAAGGTTGTTCAGGATATTCCCCACCAAAACAAGCACCGACAGCTCGCATAACATACATTCCGCTACGCCATCTTGCGTATTCTTCTAATTCAAGCCGCCTTTGATATGCTTTCTTAAATGGTTGCAACTTTGCTGGGTTCAGATGCCAAAATAACTCATATGGCACTCCGTAAAGTAAAGCATTTGGAAGAAATTCTGTTCTTACTCTGATGTAGAATGGCTCTCGGCTCTCTTCTCCATTGATTCTTTCTGTTTCTTTGTTGGCTGTTTTCTCTTGCGGTCTGTCGGCCTCTTCGCTTCTTTCTCTGTCTCCTGTGCCGCCTTGCCCATCTTCTCCAGGATATCTGCAAGACCGGTCCGTTTGAAAAAACCATCTTTCTCCATTTGCTCGGAAATAACCGTAATAAGTCCATAATATGATTCAGCCATTGCATCGTCCGGATTTTCTTTGCAAAACTTCTTATATATTCTCTTAGCATCTAAACGGCTTGTAATTGTACCATCGCCATCTTCACCATGATTTTCAAGAAGCCCGGCATAAAACATATCCATTGCCATTCGTGGTAAATCAGATATTGTCATAAGAAAATCCCTGATCTGTAATGCTTCAGACTTTGATTCATCAATCTTAGTCATCATTGCACCACCGAAAATATCCGTCATAGCATCCACACACTTCTGATTTTCTGCTGCTTCAAATGTATATTCCAATATGTACTCTTTATCTTCAACTTTAAAATCCATATTAAATCTCTCCTTTATTTGAAATTAGAGGGAGCATGCATTATTCTCCCTCATCGGTGTTTGCGTCATTCACTCCTGCATCTGAAACATCATCATCTAATATTTCTGAGATGCCCTTATCTTCCGTACTAGCACTTCAAGCCACATTTTCAGTCGGTTCTATTGCTTCACCAAGACCCTCATACGAATTAACAACATTAGATATCTGTAAATCTAACTTAGAGCCCGGCTCTAAATCAGGCATAGGGATTTCACCCGGCTCAAATTTAACAAAATATGAACCAAATCCTGGAATATAAATATCTGCCCATGTTGCAAGACCGCTTTCTGCTCCCTCTTCTGACTTTTCAAGCAATTCATTCCATGCCTTAACAGTATCTGTTGCGGAACCTTTTTTTGTTCCATTGAAATTAAGGTTCCAATCTCCACCTGTATCTGCTAAACCTGCAATGTATGTCTTGATTTTATCCTCAAAACATGTTGTATCAATCTTATCTTTTGTGATATTAAGACCAGCAATCTTGCTGCATCTTTTAATCCACTTAAATGCTGTTGGCTTTGTTCCGGCAGTCTTTTCTACTGCCCATCCGAATTTAACTCCGATTGTACTAAGATCCATTTGCTTTTCCCTCCTAAAATTTCCATAAAAATAAGAGCCTGCATCTGCAAGCTCCATGTTTACTGTTTCATTTATAATTCATCTCCACCACCAACAAGCCGCCTAAAGCGTGCTATCGTGCGGAAATAATTTCTGTTATCCTGTACCGGTCCATAAATAAGCTGATACCCCATTGAGAGCATCACATCACCAGCCGCATCTATTATTTTTCGTGCTTCTGTCTGTGAGCCGCCCGGCGATTCTGCCGAATAGCTCTGCAATTCTATTGTGGAAGTAATATAACATTGATTATTCTGTAAATCTGTCCCCTCTGTCGGTTCTCCAAGCGAATTGACAAATAGGCAAGGGAACTTCGGTGGACTGTCTGAAACATCCTTTGAAGTCAGATGCAATTGCGGATATGGTGCATCTGCATCTGTTTTAAGTTCCTGTTGTAATCTCTTTGAAACTTCATTCCATACGCTAAGCACTTGTAAACACCTCCCTCGCAACACTTTCTATCCTTGCTCTCAAGTCCATGCCTGTCTGATACATAAATGGTCTGCTCGGCATACCTTTTGTCCAATGCCAATCGCCATCTTTGAAGTAATACCACCCCATATCTCCATGCTGATTGAGGTCATATTTCCAATTAGCAATGCTTGTATCAGGGTGTGGACTATTCGCACCGACAATTCCTGTTCCGAACTCAACATAAAAAGCCCATGGACAATCTGTAATAACCATCCATGAGGCTCCGTTTGGTGTACTTCCGTTGTATTCAGATTTAATACTCGACAGTAACTCTCCGCTGTAAATTGCATCAAAATCAGCCACATTTACCCTCGCAATCTCTACGCCGATACCTGCTAAGCGTTCAGCTAGAAGTTTGCATTTGTAGGTAATATTTGATTGATATGACCGCATTTCCTTAATGGCGTTGTCAATGCTTGTGGGACTGTCGTATGTAAAGTTTATTTGTTTTGGCATTCTTCCTTATTCCTTCTTTCAATTTCATCACAAATAATAGAATAAAAATACGCATTTTTTCTACGTGGAATAATAATTTCATTATGTATTACAATCAATATAAATACGGAAAAAGCAGCTAGCAATCCATACATAATAAAAGAATTAAATAATAAATCTTTCTTTTTATCATCTGTTAATGTAGACACCCATAAAGTAAGTGTTGTTAATGCAATAGATATAAATGTAAGTACCATCGATATCCCATTATTGTTTTCTACTCCATATATATTTTTTTCTTCAAATATTGCCTTTGCATGATATAATTGTTCAATCCCATATGTATAACAACATTTTTTGCAATCATAATAAAGTTGATAGTCGAACTTTTTATGTCTTTTAAATGCCTTTTCCATATCATTCAAAATAAAACTTTGTTCTATTGTAAAAAACATCAAATCACTCCTTTTACATCATATATCGACATAAAAGGAACTTAGCATTATTCTACAACAACCCAATCCTCTGCAAGCATATCAGCCTGTGACGCAAGCCACCCTATCTGCACACCAGATGTTCCGACAAAAGCAATTGCTTTATTGCCTATTGCACCATGTTCACAATTTACAATCTCGTCATCTGCTGACTTATAAGAGATGCCTGTTGCTAACTGAATATACTGTTTCTTGCCATTCCATCCCTCACGAGCAACCTTACAACCTTTCTTCAAAAGTTCCAAAGCAATACCGAATGTCATGCCCATACACTCTCTGTATGCTTCTTCAAACTGTTTCTTAGGTGACCAGCTTTCATACCCGTCAGAATACTTTACCAAATATCCCTCATCCGCCAGATTTTCATCCTTTGGGATAGTCCAACCACGGTATTTATTGTAATCTCCTCTGTTCATAGGTTTTGCTTCAATCATCTTTGTACCAATATACTTCTTCATCTTCACTCTCTCCTTTACCAATCCTCTAAATCATCACCACTACTGTCTGAATTATCTTCTTTATTTCCGTTATCTTCTGTAACATCATCTTTTTTATCATTCTTTGGAACATTCGACTTCGCAATTCTCTTAATTGCAATCCGTATTCCATCAAGACCATCTAAAGGTGCCGCTGCAACTTTATAATCTGCACTGCTTGGATCTGCTGAGCCATCTTCCAATAAAACAGGCTCTGTTCCATACCAAATCAATGACGTTTCCGTAATAGGTAAGTCCTTATTCACCGTAGAAATAATCCTGTCATATGAAATATCCTTACCAAACGGAGAGTCATCTGAATCCGATTTACCCGCTGTCAGATTTGCCTTAAATTCAACCGGTGCTGAATATTTTGCAACTGTATCAAGAATATCAAAGTCAGAATCATTTCCCTGTTCCACATAAAGCGAATAATACATCTTTCGCTGATTTCTTTTTAAATCTCTCATAACATCCTCTCCTCATAATTGGTATCGCTCCCAGCCACCACATAGATACCGCCCTGCTTGACATAAGGAGAGATTCTAAGGAATCGCCAAGCGTTCCACTTAATTCCTACAACACAACATCCGCTACAGGTACTATATCATCGAGAAAGTCACTGTCTTTCATGTATGTTCTGCTGGTACCACTATCCAAATGAGCAGTTTCATTGTCTGCACCAATCTTGTTATAGTAATGTACCAAAAGACCATCGACATTTTCAGAATAGGACTCCAATGTTTCTTCCCGCTGAATATCTGTACATCCGAATGGATATCGTGCCTTAACTACTTTGTTCTGTGCTTTTTCGAGATAGACAGAGAGCACATCATCTTCTGATGTATCGTTACTGTCTAATCCACACAATATACGATGTTTTGATGTTATCTCTGCCATATCAATATCTCCTATTTCTTATCCTCACTCGCACTAGACTTCTTCGCATCATTCTTTACAATTTCATACCCAGCACGAATAAAAGGTTTTGCCTGCACATCTGAACTTACTTTAATTGTCTGCTTTGTCTTTGCATTTTTTAGTTCAATCATAGTATCCTCCTAAAAAACAGCCCCTTAAACATTACATCTAAAGGGCTGTATATCTTATTCTGCGCTCTTATGAACACCGATTGCCTTAGCTTTCTCCTTAAGGACAAATGCATCATAACGAACACGACCTTCTACAAGCCAACCTGAAATACCCGGTGCATCTGTATGAATCTTATATTCCTGAAGCTTAACAGGTGATGGCATTACAATAGCATTTGTAATGATAAAATCTACATTTTTAGGAAATCTCTTTGTTGGTGCCTTAATACATGGAACACCATCAATTTCTCCAACAACACCGTTAATGGCAATCTGTGTAGCCATATCGCCCCTCTTTGTGAAAGCCTCATCAAGCTTAATCTTATTGTGAAATGCCGGTGTGCATAATACTACTCTGCCCACCTGCGGTGCCTCGTTATCGTCAAGAATTTCCTGTACCGCTAAGAACTCCTCATATGCATTAGCCTTTGTTGTTGCAAGAGTTTTTACATTTCCTACAGGTGCACCTGAAACTAATGCTGCAATACGATAAGTATCAATCTCCGGAATGATAACTTCATTTAACTGGCGGCTTAATGCCTTACCTGCTTCCATAGTCATCATTGTGTCATCATAATTCTTGCGGTCGATTGTAAATGTAAATGATCTATCCTGTGCAACTGTCATTTCCTGCGCTTCATTGCCAAGCTCTTCCGGTGTTCCATAACGGCTTGTACCAGACATTGAGTAATCATTCATCGCTGATGTCGGAATAGAATATACATTTACTGTTGAAACTCCGATCCAGTCATATTCACTGTTTACTAATCCGTTTGTAAGTGATCCTGTGCTAAATCTTTCATCTACCGCTGTTGCGTATTTGCTTGCGTAATTTACCGACATAGTTTATACCTCTTCTTTCTTTTTATGCTCCAAATCCTTTTAGGAAAGCGTCTGTATCATCACCTTCGCCGTTTCCTGCCTGTGGATTTGGTCTTGACTTTGCCCATTCAGCTTCTTTCTGCTTCAATAATGAAGTCTGAAAATCCTGCTGAATTTTGAACAACTCTTCCGTATCTCCGTCATACTGTGCATTAGCAGCTTTTGTTGCTAATTCTTCAGAATAACCAAGAGCCAGGAAGTTCTTTTCATATTTAGTTACTGTATTTTCCTTAAGCAGCTTCTGATAAGCTTCCTCTCTCTCCGCTTCTTTCTCAGCCTTTTCCTGTAAAGCGATTTCTTCAGCAGTCTGTTTTTCACGCAACTGCTTCTTATATCTGGCCGTGTCACTTGCGGCCTTATCCATTGCCTTTTTCATTTTTGCAATCTGGACTTTTAATGCTGCATTTTCTTCTGCCAGCTTCGGACTGTCTGCATCTGAATTTTCCTCTAATTCGACATCATCATCCGAAATATCGTTTAATTCATCCTCTGCATTGTCCCCTGCTGTATTATCATCTGTCGGTTCTTTGGCAAATAACTGTAAATTCATTCTTAACGGTTCTAAATTCTGCTTTCTCATCTCGCTACCTCCATTGCGTTTATATTCTTCTCTGAACTATCATTTTGCGAAATTTGTATTGCCCTTTCTCTAGGACATATAAAAAAGACACCTGCTTCTGCAAATGTCTTAACTATTAAGTATTGGACTGTTATTGTTCTGGTCTGATTCATCCTGTTGTATCCTGTCAGCCTTATCTTCCTCTGTCTGACTTATATTATATGGTACTTTTCCTACATCATTTGTTGTTGTCTGCCTGTCATAAACGGACTTCTGATACTTCTCAACTCCGTCTTTAGAATCAAGCCATATCTGTTCAATATCTCCACCAATGTCCGCCAGCTGCATTGCGTGCCTGCCGTGTACTCCATGAGACGCATAAGTCGCAAACGTATTGGCTTTTGTAGCCATATCATAATTTTTATTTCTGACAAATTTTATATCAATATCCGATATCTTAAGAGTTTTTAAAGGACTATCCTCCGGAATATCCGTCGATAAATCAATAATCTTTTTAACAACTCTAAGCATCTGTATTTCCGATGCTTCAATAATTTGTGACTCCTTATTTGCTGAACAGTCAGCATCCGACCAGCCGCTTGACATACTCATTGCAGTTCCGGTTGAACCACCACCCGGCTCACTCCGTAAAGGAACATCGCATTTCTGTAAAATAACATCCCGCCTATATTTAATATCTTCCAATATGCCGTTATAATCGTAAATAAATGCCAATGACTGAATCTGCGGCTTATTGCCGGCACCTGTGGTCTTAGACAAAATCCATTGACCGGCTTCTACCTTTTTTGTCTTACCATTTTCATCCTTTGGCAGCTCAATATCATTCGCCCACCATACTGCCTGTGTAGTTTGTGCCACATCATTTGTAAAGTCTGATACAAGGATATTAAGATTATCCATATCTGAAATCTGACGCTCAAAACACCCTGTTCTATCATGTGAGCGATTGTATTCAATAATAGGGATAATTCCAAGTGGATTTATTTCCCCGCCTTTACCATTTCTGATAATGCGTTTTCCTTTTTCATCCACTCTTTCTTTACCATTGATAATCTTTACAGCATCCTGTATCTCAAATACAGCATCTTTTGTGTAACAAGTGTAATATCTCGCACCACTCTTAGTTATACGAAAAGTACACGCCATCATAGGACGCTTAAATGCATCATTTGAATATACGATAAATGCAAACATCGGATTAAGCGTTGCCATCTGAAATACAGAACCGCCATCATAATCCGGTTTAATTCTGATAAAACGATAACCTATGCCGCAAATCTCAATGTACCTTGCAAGCTCCTGGTCAAGACTTGCCTTTCCTTCCTCTCGAAACATTTCCGATAACATAGAAACTGCATTATCGTCTGAATTGCTGTCATTTCCTGATAAATCATTATTGCCATGCTGCACATAGATAATAGGATTACCCCAGTTATAGCCAAGTTTAAATTCAGTAATTTCATTAGCAACATTATCTACCACCTTGACATCAATCTCAGGTCGAACTGTCTTTTTACGCTGTAAAGGCTGATATCCTTTTTCATATTTCAAAAGATATGCCATCGCATTGTAATTTTCCATATGTGTGATAAGTGCATCATTTAGCACAGAAAGAATGTTTGTTTCATCTATAACAATCTCATCCGTATAAATACGCTTTCTTCCGAATAATTCCATTTTTTCTTCTACTTCCACTTATCTCACCTCAATTCAATGCATCAAAAAAGAGCCATGCGGCTTCATTTGAAACTGCTTGACCCTTATAGTTATTTCATGATACCAATATAGCATGGTTTTGGTGTGAATTGTGTGAAAGTTTGATTTCGCCATACATACATTTGACAGCAACTCCATATAATGATAATATATCTGTAAGATATCTTAGAGGAGTAGATACCTTGCCCCCATATTTGGGCGAGGCCATCTATTCCTCTTTTTTTATTCTCTTATAAATATTCAAGATATTTCCATTCTTACATAAAATTATTTTATCTATGAACCGGGTATGACTTGAACGATACACATCAGCAACTTGATTTCTTATTTCATTCTCTGACAATGGACAATGTGATATATCT
>ONZX01001294.1_pt1 | contig 12874 bp, 6 predicted proteins | sample 1671831 | NCBI WGS metagenome assembly ONZX01 (sample SAMN06348197, study PRJEB24527) | human gut metagenome | reverse complement strand
GCGCAGCGCGGCGAGTTTTACACCTACGACGACCTGTCGGTGGAGCTCGTGGACTACGTGCACGACATGGGCTACACGCATATCGAGGTCATGCCGCTTATGGAGCATCCCTTCGATGGCTCCTGGGGCTACCAGACGACCGGTTACTACGCCGCCACGTCACGCTACGGCAACCCGCAGCAGCTCATGCACTTTATCGATGCATGCCATGAGGCAGGCATCGGCGTGATCATGGACTGGGTACCCGGCGGTTTTTGCGCCGACTCCCACGGCCTTGCCACCTTTAACGGCCACATGCTGTTTGAGCACGAGATTCACCCCAACTGGGGAACGCACAAGTTCGATTTCGCCCGCGGCGAGGTCCGCTCCTTCCTGGTCTCCAACGTGCTGTACTGGCTCGAAAACTTCCACGTGGACGGCATCCGCATGGACGGTGTGTCCAGCATGCTGTACCTCAACTTTGGCATTGACGATCCCGGCCAAAAGAAGTTCAACAAGTACGGTACCGAGGAGGACCTGGACGCCAGCGCGTTTATCCGCCAGGTCAACTGCGCCGTAGAGGCGCACTACCCCGACGTGATGATGATGGCCGAGGAGTCCACCGCGTGGCCGCTCGTGACCTATCCGCCGCAGGACGGCGGCCTGGGCTTCCACTACAAGTGGGACATGGGCTGGATGAATGACACCCTGCACTATATGCAAACCGATTTTCCGTGGCGCCCCGGCAACCACGGGCTGCTCACGTTCTCCATTATGTACGCCTTTACCGAGAACTTTATCTGCCCGCTAAGCCACGACGAGGTCGTGCACGGCAAGTGCTCGCTCATCGGCCGCATGCCGGGCGACTGGTGGCGCCAGTTTGCCGGCCTGCGCACGCTGGCTTTCTACCAGATGACGCACCCCGGCGCCAAGCTCAACTTTATGGGCAACGAGATCGGCCAGTTTATTGAGTGGCGCTACTACGAGTCCATCCAGTGGTTCCTGACCGAGGAGTACGAGACTCACCGTCATCATCAGGCGTTCATCAAGGCACTCAACCACCTGTACACCGCCGAGCCCGCCCTGTACGAGCGCGGCTACACCGATGACGGCTTTACCTGGATCGACGCGGACAACTCCAAGCAGTCCATCGTGAGCTTTGTGCGCCAGGGCGAGGACGTCGATGACGACCTGGTGATCTTGATCAACTTTGACCCGGCAAGCTACGAGAGCTTCCGCGTGGGCGTGCCGCGCGAGGGTGACTGGGAGGTCATCTTTGATTCCGACCGTCCCGAGTTCGGTGGCAGCGGCTATGCCGGCGAGGAGCCCTACACCTGCTCGAGCGAGCCCTATCCCTGGAACGGGCAGATGGACTCCATCGAGATCAAGGTTCCCGGCCTGGCAGGCGTGGTGCTTAAGCGCCGCGGTCCCAGCAGCTATATGCCACCTGTGGTCGAGGAGCCCAAGGCTGCGCCCAAAAAGCGCACGTCCTTGGTGAAGCCCAAGGCTGCGCCCAAAAAGCGCACGTCCTTGGTGAAGCCCAAGCCCGCGGCTGCCAAGAAGGCTCCTGCCACGGCCAAGGCCAAGGCTGCTGCAAAGCCCGCTGCTAAGGCCGCAGCCAAGAAACCGGCTGCCAAAAAGGCCGCTACCAAGGCCAAGTCTGCTTCTGCTAAGCCGTCTGCCAAGGATGCGTAACAAAACCGTTACAGCTGTAATTACCCGCCCCGCGAGGGCGTAGGATACATGTCATAACCGTTTCGGGGAACAACTCCCGGGGGAAAGGAACGTATGAATAAGATCTTCGACAACAAGCAGGAGTTTACCGAGCTCTATCGCGATGCCGTCATGAGCATCAGCGGCAAGAGCGTCGAGGCCGCCAGCGACCTCGACCGCTTTAATGCCCTGGCCAAGCTCGTGGCCGAGAAGGCGCGCACCGTTGCCACCAAGAGCGACGCCCGCGTCACCGCCGAGGGCAAAAAGCGCGTGTACTACTTCTCGATCGAGTTTTTGATCGGCCGACTGCTCGACAACTACTTGCTCAACTTTGGCGTGCGCGACATGGTCGCCGAGGCGCTCGACGACATGGGCTTCGATCTGTCCGTCATCGAGAACCAGGAGCCCGATCCGGCTCTGGGCAACGGTGGCCTGGGCCGTCTGGCCGCATGCTTCCTGGATTCGATGGCAGCCGAGGGCATTGCCGGCTACGGCAACGGCATGCGCTACCGCTACGGCCTGTTTAAGCAGGAGATTGTCAACGGCAGCCAGGTCGAGACCACCGACGAGTGGCTCACCCACGGCTATCCCTGGGAGGTCCGTCGTCAGGATAAGGCCGTGACCATTAAGTTTGGTGGCCGCGTCGAGGGCTTTGAGGAGAACGGCCGCACGTTCTACCGCACGGTGGACACGCAGGACATCCTGGCCGTCCCCTACGACATCCCCGTGGTGGGCTATGCCGGCGAGACCGTCAACAAGCTGCGCGTCTGGGCCGCTGAGCCGGTCGAGGAGCACTTTGATCTGGAGGCCTTCAACCGCGGCGACTATGCCCTGGCCGATGCCGAGCGCGCCGAGGCCGAGGCCATCAGCGCCATCCTCTACCCCAACGACGCCGGCGAGCACGGCCGTCTGCTGCGCCTGAAGCAGGAGTACCTGTTTGTCTCGGCCGGCATCTACAGCCTGCTCGACACCTTTGAGAAGGAGCACGGCGAAAACTGGGAGCTGCTGCCGCAGTTTGTGGCCATCCACACCAACGATACCCACCCCGCCATGTGCGGCCCCGAGCTCATGCGTATCCTCATCGACGAGAAGAAGCTCGAGTGGGATGACGCCTGGAACATCGTGACGCAGGTCGTGAGCTACACCAACCACACCATCCTGCCCGAGGCCTTGGAGAAGTGGCCTATCGGCACGTTCTCCAAGCTCCTCCCCCGCGTGTACCAGATCATCGACGAGATCAGCCGTCGTTGGCACGAGTCGTTCGACACCACGAAGGAGGGCTGGCAGGAGCGTCTGCGCCAGACCGCCATCCTGTGGGACGGCGAGATTCGCATGGCCAACCTGTCTGTGATCTGCAGCCACAGCGTCAACGGCGTGGCCAAGATCCATTCCGACATCATCAAGAACATCGTGCTCAAGGACTTCTATGCCCTGACGCCCGAGAAGTTCAACAACAAGACCAACGGCATCTCGCACCGTCGCTTCTTTGCCGAGGCCAACCCCACCTACGCCAAGCTCGTGACCGAGGCCATTGGCGATGGCTGGCTCAAAGACGCCTTTGAGCTTGAGAAACTCAAGGAGTTTAAGGACGACACCGAGTTCCTGAAGGCCGTGGGTGCCTCCAAGCGCGCTAACAAGGAACGCCTGGCCGCCTACGTCAAGGCCGAGACCGGTCTGGTTATCGACCCCAACACCGTCTTCGATGTCCAGGTAAAGCGCTTCCACGCCTATAAGCGCCAGCTCATGAACATCATGAAGGTGATGGACATCTACAACCGTCGCATCGCTGATCCTAACTTCCACGTAACGCCGACGACCTTCATCTTTAGTGGCAAGGCTGCCTCGAGCTACACCTTTGCCAAGGAGACCATCCGCCTCATTAACTCCGTTGCCGACGTCATCAACAACGATGCCCGCGTCAATGAGGTCATGAAGGTCTGCTTTATCCCCAACTTCCGCGTGAGCAACGCCCAGCTCATCTACCCCGCCGCCGAGATCTCGGAGCAGATCTCCACGGCCGGCAAGGAGGCCTCGGGCACGTCCAACATGAAGCTCATGATGAACGGCGCCATTACGCTGGGTACCCTTGACGGCGCCAACATCGAGATCGCCGATCTGGCCGGCCGCGAGAACGAGGCCATCTTTGGCCTGACCGCTCCCGAGGTCGAGCAGCTCTGGGCATCCAACAGCTACTTTGCGTGGGATACCCTCAACGGCGACCGCGAGCGTCTGGGCCGCGTGATGGACGAGCTCAAGGACAACACGTTTGCGGGTCTTTCGGGCAACTTCGAGAGCATCTACAACGAGCTCATGAACAACAACGACCCCGACCTGGTCATGGCTGACTTCCGTAGCTACGTGGATGCATGGGAGAACCTCACGGGCAGCTACGGCGACCAGGAGACCTGGAACCGCAAGGCCCTGCTCAACACCGCCTCCTCGGGTTGGTTCTCGAGCGACCGCACCATTCGCGAGTATCGCGACGAGATTTGGCACGCATAAAGCGCGCGAGCTCCCTTTGCCGCACGGCATTATTCGGTGGGCGTGACAGTGCGCCGCGTCCGTCGCTAATGGGTTAGGAACATCGATGACAGAAGGAGAAATCGATGAGTAAGAAAGAATGCATCGCGATGCTCCTCGCAGGAGGACAGGGCAGCCGATTGGGGGCACTCACCCAAAAGATCGCCAAGCCGGCGGTTAGCTTTGGTGGCAAGTTCCGCATTATCGACTTTTCGCTGTCCAACTGCTCCAACTCGGGCATCGACACGGTGGGCGTTCTGACGCAGTACCGTCCCTACCTGCTGCATGCCTACGTGGGCTCCGGCGAGGCGTGGGATCTGGACAGCCGCGACGGCGGCGTGTCGATCCTGCCGCCGTACGAGACGCAGACCGGCGGCGCCTGGTATGCGGGAACGGCCGACGCCATTACGCAGAACCTCGACTACATCAAGGCCAACGACCCCAAGTACGTCCTGATTCTTTCGGGCGATCACCTGTATCGCATGGACTACCGCAAGATGCTTAAGACGCACATTGAGAACAACGCCGACCTCACGGTGAGCGTTATGCCCGTGCCGTGGGAGGAAGCCAGCCGCTTTGGCATCCTGACCACCGACCCCGAAGACGGCCGCATCACCAAGTTCACCGAGAAGCCCGAGAAGCCCGATTCGAACCTCGCGTCCATGGGCATCTACATCTTCTCGGCCGACGTGCTGATCGAGGCGCTCGAGGAGGACGCTCTGGACCAGCGCTCGAGCCACGACTTTGGCAAGGACATCATCCCCAAGCTGCTCGGTGAGAACAAGCGCCTGTACAGCTACGAGTTCCACGGCTTCTGGAAGGACGTCGGCACCATCGCCAGCTTCCATGAGACCTCGATGGACCTGCTGGGTAACAACCCCGAGTTCGATCTGTTCGACAAGAACTTCCCCATCATGTCCAACATCACCACGCGTCCGCCGCACTACATTGGCCCTGACGGCCGCCTGGACGACTGCCTGGTCTCCAACGGCTGCAAGATCTACGGCACCGCTCGCCACTCGATCCTTTCGACCGATGTCATCATCGAGGAGCGCGCCGTGGTCGAGGACTCCGTGCTGCTGCCGGGTGCGCACGTTAAGAGCGGCGCGCACATCTGCCGCGCTATTTTGGGCGAGAACTCCACGGTCGAAGAGGGCGTGAAGCTCGGCTCTGTCGATACCACCAAGGATACGGCCGTCGTTGGAAATGACGTCGTTATCGGGAAGGGGGAATGATCCGATGATCAATCGCAAGGCCATCGGTTATATCACCGCTAACTACTCTTCGACCTACGGCAGCGTGCTGCTCAAGGACCGCCCTATCGCATCCGTTCCGTTTTTGGGCCGCTACCGCCTGATCGACTTTCCGCTGTCCAACATGATGAACGCCGGCATCAAGACCGTCGGCGTCGTCATGCCGGGCAACTACCGCTCGCTGATCGACCACGTGGGCTCGGGCAAGGACTGGGGCCTGGACCGCAAGAAAGGCGGCCTGTTCATGGTGCCCGGCAACGCGTATGGCACCACCAAGGGCGGCATGCGCTTCCTGCTGCGCGACATCATCTCCAACAAGACGCTGTTCCAGCGCTCGGAGAAGCCCTATGTTGTGATGATGGGCACCAACATCATCTTTAACATGGACCTCAACACCATCATCGAGGCGCACGAGAACTCCGGTGCCCAGATGACCGTGGTGTACTGCAAGGCCACGCGCAACGTCGATGACGAGACCAAGCTCGAGATTAACGAGAACGGCCGCCTGACGGGCGTGAGCGCCGGCGTCGTGTACGGCGACAACGCCTCTATGGACTGCTGCATCGTCAACCGCGATACGCTGCTCGAGATTATCGACCACTACCAGGCCGCCGACTATCTGGACCTGCTCGAGGCACTCCAGGGCGACTTTGGCAACATCGACGTGTGCAGCTACGAGTACAAGGGCGAGGTCGTGGGCGTGTTTAGCGAGAAGTCGCTGTATCGCCGCAGCATGGACCTGCTCGACCAGACCGTGGCCGACCAGCTCTTTGACCCCGAGCGCCCGATCCTGACCAAGGCTCACGACGTGCCGCCTTCGCGCTATGCGACCGGCAGCCACGCCTGCAACTCGATCATCTCGGCCGGCTGCATCATCAAGGGCACCGTGCGCAACTCGATCCTGTCGCGCGGCGTCGTAGTCGAGGAAGGCGCTTCGGTGACCAACTCGATCATCAACCAGAGCTGCATCATCAAGAGCGGCGCCCGCGTTGAGAACGCCATTCTGGACAAAAACAACGTGGTTCCCACCAACACCGAGCTTCGCGGCACGCCCGAGAACATCCTGGTGCTGGGCAAGGCTCCGTTAACTTCCGACACCACCATCGTACGTTAACGTTGGCACCGCAACATCGCTCGTAACAAGTAGAATAGCCGCCCGGTTAGCGCCAGGCGGCTATTCTCGAATTGCAACATGGGAGACAATATGGCAGATTCCAGCAAAAAGATGCAGATCGTGTTTGCCTCGGCCGAGTGCGCACCGTTTGTAAAGACCGGTGGCCTGGGCGACGTGGCAGGCTCGCTGCCTGCGGCGCTTGTGCGCGCCGGCGCCGAAGTTATCGTGATGGTGCCCAAGTACGCCACCATAAAGGACGAGTACAAGGCGCAGATGGAGCACTTCTCCGACTTTTACGTGAGTCTGGGCTGGCGCAACGAGTACTGCGGACTCGAGAAGCTCGAGCACGACGGCGTCACCTATATGTTCATCGACAACGAGCGCTACTTTGCGCGCGACTATCCGTACGGCTTCTTTGACGACGGCGAGCGCTTTGCGTTCTTCTCCAAGGCCATCACCGAGAGCCTGCAGCACCTGCCGGCCGACTTTGAGTGTGACATCCTGCACTGCAATGACTGGCAGACGGCACTTGCGCCCGTGTTTTTGCGCGAGTTTTACCAGGGCCTGCCGCTGTATGACCGCGTCAAGACCGTGTTCTCGATCCACAACGTGGCGTTCCAGGGCCAGTTTAGCGACACCGTGATGGAGGACATCCTGGGTGTGGCACACATTCCGGCGGCCGCCTCGCAGCTGCGTTGCGACGCCTGCAGCATCAACTACATGCTGGGCGCCCTGCGCTATGCCGACGCCATAACCACGGTGAGCCCCACCTATGCCAGCGAGATCCAGACGCCCGAGTTTGGCGAGGGCCTGGACGGCGTGCTGCGCGAGCGCTCCTATGCGCTGCAGGGCATTTTGAATGGCATTGACGTGGCGGGCTTTGACCCGGCGACCGACAAGCGCATTGCCGCCAACTACACCGTGGAGGACCGTTCTGGTAAGGCCGTATGCAAGGCCAAGCTGCAGGAAGAGCTGGGGCTCGAGGTTCGCGACGACCGTCCGCTTATGGTCATGGTCACGCGCCTGACGCGCCAGAAGGGCATGGACCTGGTCATGTACGCGCTCGACCGCATTCTGGCCGGCGGCGTGCAGGTGGCGGTGCTGGGCACCGGCGACCGCGACTACGAGGACGGTCTGCGCTACTTCCAGGACAAGTACCCCGGTACCATGGCCGCACGCATAGAGTTCGATCCTGCGCTGTCGCAGCGCATGTATGCCGCCGCCGACATGTTCCTAATGCCTTCGAAGTTTGAGCCCTGCGGCCTGTCGCAGATCATCGCCATGCGCTACGGCACCCTGCCTATCGTGCGCGAGACCGGCGGCCTGAAGGACACGGTGATTCCGTATAACGAGTTTACCGGCGAGGGCACGGGCTTCTCGTTTACCAACTTTAACGGCGACGAGATGGGCGACGCCGTGTTCCGCGCGGCGCGTCTGTTCTGGGATAACCGCGACGCCTGGAACCAGCTGGTAACGCAGGCCATGAGCCAGGACTTTAGCTGGACGCGCTCGGCCGATAAGTATCTGGACCTGTACTTCTTTATGCACCCGGAGATCGAGCGCCCGGTGGCTGTTGTCGACGAGCCTGAGGCTGTTGCTGAGCCGGTGGCCGCTGAGGAGCCCAAGGCCGAAGAGAAGCCGGTTGAAGCTGAGCCCGTTACGGCCGAGTCTGAGGTGAAGGCTGAGGCTGCTCCTGAGGCAGAGTCCGAGGTCAAGCCAGCTGCAAAGCCTGCAGCTAAGAAGACCACGACTCGTAAGACGACGGCTAAGAAGGCCACAGCGGCCAAGGCGACGGCAACCAAGACCACCGCTGTCAAGACAACGACCTCGCGCAAGCGCACCACCGCAGCTGCCAAGAAGGCCGCCGAAGCCGAGGCTGCTCCCGAGGTAAAGGCCGACGCCGTCGAGGCTAAGGCTGCGGCAAAGGCACCGGCCAAGGCCGCTACCAAGAAGACGACCGCGACCGCCAAGAAGGCAACAGCTGCCAAGAAGACCACACCAACGAAATCGACGACCACGAAGGCCGCCACAACCAAGGCAGCCACAAAGCCGGCCGCCAAAGTCGAGGAGACGCCCGCCGAATCCAAGGCCAAGGTAACCGTCGAGGCCAAGCCGGCCGCCAAGACCACCACGCGCAAGCGCGCAACGACGACGGCCAAGAAGTCCACGACCAAGGCTGCTGCTCCCAAAGCGGAGGCTAAGGTCGAGGACAAGACCGCACTAAAGGCCAAGCCTGAGCCGAAGGCAGCCGAGGTCAAGCCCGCTGCCGCTAAAGAGGAGCCCAAGGCCGAGGTAAAGGCCAAGCCCGAGCCCGCCAAGAAGGCCCCGGTCTCCCCCGTCGCCGCGACCGAGGAAAAGGCTCCGACCAAGAAGACCTCCGTCCGCAAGGCAACGGCCACCCGCAAGCGCCGCTAGTACGCAGACGATTCAAAACCTCATCAAACCCTAAGCAAGGGGCGCTCCAACTGGGTGCCCCTTCTCTGTAGGTAGTGGTAAAACGATTTTCTAGGACGACCGTTCGCCGATGGTAAACGGATGTTGTTTATACAGCCTGTGTACAACAGATATACTTACAACTTGTGCGTAAAGCCATGGCCCGCAGGCCGTGATTCTATTGAACTGGACCGTATTATGAGATTGATACACAACAGCCGTCTTCCGCAGTTTCGCACTCCGTTTGGCGCTGTGACCACTGGAACTACCCTTTCGCTCTCCGTGATTCTGGAGGATGCCGACCCCAACCAGGCAACGCTTACGCTGCGCACCTGGGTCGATGAGATCGGTGAGTCTCGGTATCCCATGACGCACGAGGGCGACGGCATTTATACCGTAGAGCTTGAGTGTACCGAGTCCTGTCTTATCTGGTACAGCTTTATCTGCAATATCGAGGGCCAGCCCGAGGTCCGCTTGGGCGCACCGCAGGGTCGCACCGGTGGCGAGGGCGTAACTTACGACTACGCCGAGGTGCCGTCCTTCCAGATTACCGTCTATAAGCACCGCGAAGTGCGTCCCGAGTGGTACGAGCGTGGCATGGTCTACCAGATCTTTCCCGATCGCTACGCCCGAGATGAAAACTGGCGCGAGCGCACGCTGGCCGAGGTCGAAAAACCACGCAACGGAATCCAGCGCCGCATGGTCGAGGACTGGAACGAGCCGCCCGTGTACGAGCGCGCCGAAGACGGCTCCATCAAGACCTGGGACTTCTACGGCGGGTCGCTCAAGGGCATCCAGGAAGACCTGCCTCGCTTCGCCGAGCTGGGCTTTACAGCCATCTACCTCAACCCCATTTTTGAAGCCGCGAGCAACCACCGCTACGACACGGCCGACTACACCAAGATCGACCCGATCCTGGGCACCGAGCAGGACTTTACCGAGCTGTGCCAGGCGGCCGAGAAGCTGGGCATCTCCATCATTCTGGACGGCGTCTTTAACCATACGGGTGACGACTCGATCTATTTCAACCGCTACGGCAACTACCCCGGCGTGGGCGCGTGGCAGAGCGAGGATTCGCCATGGCGCGATGCGTTTTATTTCCACGAGGATGGCTCATACGACTGCTGGTGGGGCGTGGGCAACATGCCCGCCATCAATGAGAGCTCTGAGCTGGTACGCGAGCGGCTCCTGGGCAAGGACGGCGTGATCCGTAAATGGCTACGTGCCGGCGCTCATGGCTGGCGCCTAGACGTGGCCGACGAGCTTTCCGATGACTTCCTGGCCGAGATCAAAAAGGCCGTGCTCGCCGAGAAGCCTGATGCACTGTTGCTCGGCGAAGTCTGGGAAGACGCCTCCAACAAGATCAGCTACGGCCATCTGCGCCGCTATCTGCAAGGCTCCGAGCTGGACTCGGCCATGGATTATCCCTTCCGCGACATGGTCATCGGCTTTTTGATGGGCTACAAGAACGCTTACCAAGCTGCTGAAGATATCGAGACCCTCCGCGAGAACTACCCGAGCGAGGCATTGTCCTGCGCGCTCAACCTGCTGTCGAGCCACGATCGCCCGCGTATCATTTCGGTGCTCGGCGGCGGCCCCGACGAGTCGCAGCTGCCCGAGTGTGAACGCAGCAAATGGCGCCTGGACGAGAACTCGATGGGCCTGGCCAAGAGCCGTTTTTGGCTCGCCACGCTCATGCAGATGACTTTCCCCGGCGTGCCTTCGATCTACTACGGCGACGAATACGGCCTGGAGGGTCTAACCGATCCGGGCAACCGCCGCACCCTGCCGACCAAGGACCAACTGCACGACTTCGACACACTGGCTATTGTCAAAAACGCCTCCGCCGTACGCCGCGCACTGCCGTTTATGATCGACGGCGAGATCAAGGCCTTCGCGCTCAACGACGAGGTGCTGGCATACAACCGCACGGGCAAGGATGGCGAGTCCGCGACGGTTATCATCAACCGTAGTCTGCGCAATTCGCACCGCGTGACGATTCCGGCGCTCGACGAATGCGCGAGTGACGTGATCAGCGGTCACGAGTGCGAGATCCACAACGGCACGGTCACGCTCGATTTGTATCCGCTGGGCTCGTCGATCATCTATCACCATGCCGAGCAGCGCTTGCAGGAGCCGCTCGATCACGGCGCGGGCGTTGTGTGCCATATCACCTCGGTACCGACCGATGACGGCAAGCCCGGCACGATCGGCGCACCCACGCGTCGCTTTATCGACCATCTGTCGGCTATGGGCATGCGCTACTGGCAGGTCCTGCCTGTCAACCCAACGGACTTCTTCCGCTCCCCTTACGCCGGGCCTTCGGCCTTTGCGGGCAATATTGACCTGCTGCCCGAGAGCCAAGAGGAGCTGGCGGCCGACTTTGAGACTTGGAAGGCCCGTGGCGGCGAAGATGCCGATCCGCTCTACACCGCGTTTAAACATCGCAACGCCGATTGGCTCGAGAAATACTGCGTCTACATGGCCGTTAAGAAGTACTTTGAGGGCGAGTCGCGCCACGATTGGCCGGCGGATGTCGCGCGCTACAACGAGCACCTGATTGACGACAAGCGTTTCCACGACGAGGCAGAGCTGCAGGCGTACATGCAGTACCGCTTTGACCTAGCCTGGTGCGAGCTTATGAACTATGCGCACAAGAAGGGCATCGAGGTCATCGGCGATATTCCGATGTATGTCTCGGACGATTCGGCCGATGCATGGAGCGAGCCCGAGAACTTCTGGCTGTCCGATACCGGCAAGGCGATTGAGATCTCCGGTGCGCCGCCCGATAACTTTGCGCCCGAGGGCCAGGTGTGGGGCAACCCGACGTTCCGCTGGGACCACATGAAGCAGGATGGCTATGGCTGGTGGATGGATCGCCTGCGTCGCGCGTTCTCGCTCTACGACCGCGTGCGTCTGGATCACTTCCTGGGATTCCACAGCTACTTTAGCATTCCTGCGGGCAAGGCCTGCGCCGACGGTCGTTGGCTGGCGGGACCGGGCAAAGACCTGTTCCAGACCGCCTACGACGAGCTGGGTCCGCTCAACTTTATCGCCGAGGACCTGGGCTATTTGACGCCCGGTGTTCGCGCTATGGCTTCGACCTGCGGTTTCCCCGGCATGGACGTGCTGGAGTTTAGCGACTACGACGTTCGTTGCGGTGTGCATCCTACGCCCGGCAAGATTCTGTACACCTCGACGCACGATACGTCGACGCTGGCCGGTTGGTGCACGCGTTCCTTTGCGGGTGGTGACGTGCCGAGCGGTGTTGAGGTGGCGTCCAAGCTGATGAGCGACGCGCTGGCAAGCGACGCTCCCCTGGTGATGATGCCGCTGCAAGATGTCTTGGGGCTGGGCGACGACGCGCGCATGAACGTTCCGGGCGTGGCCACGGGCAACTGGACCTGGCAGGCTGACGAGACCGATGTTGCGGCCGCCGAGGGCAAAACTGCGCAGCTCCTGCGCAACACCCATAGATTCTGGGGCGAAGCGTGATAAAACCCCCGATATAGGGTACAGTTACAGCTGTTTGAATTTTTGCGGGCAGAGCGATCTGCCCGCTTTGTGCTGAAAAGGAAGTATTATGGCTCGCTACGATTACAAGTGCTCGAGCTGCGGCAACGTGTTCGAGGTTGAGCATCCCATGTCCGAGACCCCCGAGGTCCTATGCCCGAGTTGCGGTGCCCCGGCGGCCAAGACGTTCTCGGCCAGCGGCATTAAATTTGAGGGAAGCGGTTTCTACAACACCGACCAGCGCAGCGGTGGCTCCAGCACCAGCGCTACCAGCGGCTGCTGCGCCAACTGCCCGCATAGCCACTAGAAACAACGCGGCCCCGCGATCAACACCGATCGCGGGGCTGTT
>ONZX01001292.1_pt1 | contig 12886 bp, 11 predicted proteins | sample 1671831 | NCBI WGS metagenome assembly ONZX01 (sample SAMN06348197, study PRJEB24527) | human gut metagenome | reverse complement strand
TATCGCCGATACCGCCATGCTGTTCCGCCTGAAGCTGCGCGCGGCACCCTGCAGCCGGTTCGTTATCGAGGATACGCCGCGCATTGCGACCGTGCACTATACCTGCCCCGGATCGGGCCATGTCCGCACGACGATCCATGTCGATACGCCGCGCGCCTTGCGGATCGAGAGCGAGGGAATCGTCGACGGCATGCCCTTTGCCGACGCCTATGAGGCGCGGCGGTTGGGGGCGTGCGGCGGGCGGGGACGTTAAGCCCGCGTTTAACCCGGGTGATGTACCAGCATCCAGTGTCGTCACGGACACGCATGTTTCCCTAGGCATGAGACTTTCGCGGGCCGCCATCGCGCGGCCCGTTCTTTGCCCGGCGGTTGCCCTCCTTTCCCGAAAGCCCTAGCGAGCGCGGCATGACGAACAATCCCCTCAGCGTGGTGCTGGTGTCGGGCGGACTCGATTCGATGGTGTCGGCAGCGCTGGCACGCGAGGCCGGGCACCGCTTGCTGGCGCTCTCGATCGATTACAACCAGCGCCATCTGGTCGAACTGGCGGCGGCGCGGCGGATCGCCACGGCGCTGGGTGCCGAACGCCATGTCGTTCTGCCGCTCGACCTGTCGGCCTTTGGCGGATCGGCACTGACGGACGCGTCGATCGCGGTGCCGAAGGACGGGGTGGTCGAGGATGTCATCCCCGTCACCTATGTCCCGGCACGCAACACGATCTTCCTCAGCCTCGCGCTGGGCTGGGCCGAGGCGGCGGGCGCCCGCGACCTGTGGATCGGTGTCAACGCACTCGACTATTCGGGCTATCCCGACTGCCGCCCGGAGTTCATCGCCGGGTTCGAGCGTCTGGCCGAACTGGCGACGCGGGCAGGGGTGGAAGGCGATCCCTTCCGTATCCATGCCCCGCTCCAGACCATGACCAAGGCCGATATCGCGCGCGAGGCGGCCCGGCTGGGCATCGATGCCGGCATGAGCTGGTCGTGCTACGATCCGGTCGGCGAACTGCATTGCGGGCAATGCGATAGCTGCCGCCTGCGCGCGCGCGGCTTCGTCGAGGCGGGCCTGCCCGATCCGACGCGCTATGCGGAACGACCCGACACCGGGCGATGACCTATTCGGTCAAGGAAATGTTCCTCACCCTGCAGGGGGAAGGGGTGCATGCCGGCCGGCGCGCGGTGTTCGTGCGCTTTGCCGGGTGCAATTTGTGGAGCGGGCGCGAAGCCGACCGGGCGAACGCGATCTGCCGGTTCTGCGACACGGATTTCGTCGGGACGGACGGAATAGGCGGCGGCAAGTTCGCGGATGCGGCAGCACTTGTCGCGGCGGTGGTCGGCCATTGGGATGGCGCGGCCGATCGACGCTTCGTGGTGCTGACCGGCGGCGAGCCGATGTTGCAGATAGACGATGCGATCGTCGACGCCCTGCATGCCGCGGCCTTCACCATCGCGATCGAGAGCAACGGTACGATCGCCGCGCATCCCGGTATCGACTGGGTATGCATCAGTCCGAAGGCCGGCAGCGACGTGGTCCAGCGCCGCGGCGACGAACTCAAGCTGGTCTGGCCGCAGGCGGGGATCGACGTCGATGCGCTGGAGCGCTGGGACTTCGCGCATCACCTGGTCCAGCCGATGGACGCGGCCGGCATGGAAATCGCACACCGCGAGGCGGCGGTCGGGTTTGCGATGGCACGGCCGAAATGGCGCCTGTCGCTGCAGACCCACAAGTTGCTGGGTCTGCGCTGATCGGCCTCAGGGAGCCTTGGCAGCGATCGTGATCTCATAGGCGCCGATCAGCGGGTCGTGGTGCAGCGGCGCGCGAAGCTGGCGTGACAGGCCGAGAACGATCCGCCCATAGCGGCTGGCGACCAGCGCCTCCAGTTCCTCGCTCTCGACCAGCGCGGGCGAACTGGCGCGTAGCACGGCGGTATCGGTACCGGGCACGTTCCGCAGCGATACGCCGATCTGCGCCTCCGGATTGACCGATACGGCCAGTTCGATCAACTCGGTCAGCAGGAACGATACCGCCACCGCAACATCCTGCGTCACCAGCACCGGTTCGACGTTGAGCGTGATGCCGAGCTTCGTCGCGCCGCCCGACGAAGTGGCGCGAATGTTCGAGGCCAGTTCTCCGATGACCGATTTCAGCTCGAGCCCGCGATTCTCCTCCATCTCGGCATAATGGTGCCGATGGACGACCGCGAGGGCATCGACGCGGCGCTGGATCGTCGCATAGGCGTCGGCGGCGGCTTCGCCATGTGCGCTGCGGGCGTGGAAATTGATGAGGCTGGCGATGACCTGAAGGTTGTTCTTCACGCGATGATGGACTTCGCGGGTCAGCTTCGTCTGGCGTACCAGGCCGTCGGCCATCGATTGCTCATGGCGTTCGACGGTATGGGTCAGTTCCTCGAACGTCTCCCCCAGATCGGCGATTTCCTGCGCAGGTATCGCGCCCAGGTTGACATGCGCCATCGGATAGCCCGGGCGATAGCGTTCGATATCGTCGCGCAGCCGACGCAGCGGCCGGATCAGCAGCCGGTCGACGACGAACCAGCCGATGCCGGTGGCGGCGATCCACATGACCAGCGGCAACAGCATCGCCACGATCGCGGACGAGGTGAACGGCGCGCGACGGACCGCCATGGTAAAGGCGAGATCGTCGATGCCCAGCGGTATGCTGACCCGCTCGCGCCGGTCGATGCCCGGCTGGGCGGGCAGTTGCGTCAGGGTGAGCTGACCGTCCCGCCCATGCTCCAGCCCGCCCTCGAACGGGGTGGCAAAGCCGTTGGGCTGGGCCAGTTCGCGGAGCATGGCCACCGGAAAGAAGGCGACGGCGCGTGCTTCGCTGATGCCCTTGATATCCAGCACCAGTCCGCCATCGGGCACGATCTGCGCACGGACGCCCCCCGCGTCGGGTGCCCCGATCGCACGAAAGGGGATCGCGGAGCCGCAGACCAGGCGCCCGTCTGCCGAATAGATGCCGAAGCGCCCGCCGACCGATATCTGCTGGGCAAATACGCCTTCGACACGCGCGCAGCTAGGCGAGTTGCCCGGATCGGTGCTGAGCGCCGTCATCGCGACACGAAGCGCGGTCATGTCGCCGACCAGTTCAATGGTAAGCGCCCGCGACGCTTCGGTCGCAGCGACGCGAAGCCGCGCCCTCAAATCGATATCGACGATCCGGGATGTCTGCAGCGTGGCGAACAGTGCGATGAGGGCAAGCGGGAGCAATGCCGCGCTGAGGATCAGCATCAGCTTGGCGCCGGTCGGTGCCCGGCGAAGCGCGGCGGTCGGACTGGGCGGTTTTAGTCGGGCGGATGAAGTCGTTGTCACGCCGCCGCGGCTATTTCAGCTTGCTCAACAAGTCGAGCATCTCGTCCGGAACCGCCTCCCCCGCCGCATCCTGATAGACAGCGCGCAAGGCATTTCCGAGGTTCGATGCATCCCTCTTGTCCGGCGGGGTCGCAGCGGATTTCGCCTTCGACTGCTGAGCCGCCTGTTCACCATCCTTCACGAAGCAATGCCTTCCCCCGATGCCCGGTCAATCCCGGCACGAAAATCACATGCCGAACGACGTCGATACAATCTGGCGTCCACGCGTTGGGCGCACATGAAACTAAAGACGCGCTCGTTGGTTCCATGCCCTGACGCGAACTCGGGGGAGGCGTATTCTCCGTGATTGTATCGTTGATGTTGAAGTTTGCGGTGACGGGTGGACCGGCGCCGCGTCCAAGGAGACCTATCTGACCATGTCGCTCGGACAGCAGCTTGCGCCGCACCTTCCCTTCCTCCGGCGCTATGCCCGGGCGCTCACCGGCAGCCAGAGCGAAGGCGATCAATATGTCCGCGCGACGCTGGAGGCGATCGTCGCGGCGCCGGAGGAATTCCCGCGCGAGGTCGATCCGCGGCTGGGTCTCTATCGCACCTTCCAAGCGATCTGGGCCTCGTCCCAACCCGAGGCGTTCGGCGCGGCCAGCGCATCGGGCGACGAGAACGAGGCGATCGCCCAGGCGCGCCTCGCCCGGATCGCGCCCTTGTCGCGCCAGGCGCTGTTGCTGACCGCGATGGAAGGTTTCACGACCGACGATGCCGCCTATCTGATCGAGGCCAGCCCCGACGAGGTGGAGGATCTGGTCGCCGAGGCGCTGCGCGAGATCGAGCAGCAGACCCGGTCGCGCGTGATGATTATCGAGGACGAGCCGTTGATCGCCTATTGCCGCGAACTGCAGGTGTCGCTGGCCAGGCAGACGGCGCTGGGCGAACCGGTCCGCGCCCTGCTCGACCTGAAGCCGGCCAAGGCCGCGACCAAGCGCTGGGGATGGGTCAAGAAGGGCGCGCCGATCATCATCGAGGTCGGCGGACGCGACATGGCCGGCGGCAACGTCTCGGTCGTGCGGCGCGACCGGTTGTATCGGAACGACGGCAAGCTCGACAGTGCGATCGTCGCACGGGACGGGTTCGCCGGCGAGGTCGGCGCGATGCTGGCCGATATCCAGGCGACGTTGCTGGCGCAGTCGACCGAAAGATTGCGCGCCCAGATCGCACCGGTCGATGACTGGGCCGACGTCGAGGCGCATTTCGCGCCGGGCGTGAAGAACCCCGGCTGGCTCGATGTGCGCTGGTCGAAACCGACCGGCGCCGCGCTGGAGGCGGTGGTACAGCGGCTGAAGGGGTTGAAGATCACCATCCGCAACGCACCCCTAGGCCAAACCGGCTGCGACGACGGGCCTTGCGTGTTTACCGGTGCGCCAGCGGTAGAGCGGGTGCTGATCGGGCGGGCGTACTGATATCTGCGTACCCCGGCCTCGGCCGGGGTACGGTTTCCTGCGGGGCCGAAGCGACCCTTAATCCTTCAGTGTCTCCGGCACCTGGCCACCGGCCTTGCCAAGTTCGCGCAATACCGCCGCGTGGAGCCAGATGTTCATCTCGGCACTCCCGTCCTTTGCCCCGGTATAGCCCAGCTCGGTCGCCAGCTCCTTGCGGTTGTCGAGGCTGGAATCGAGGTCCAGCAGCTTCATCAGGTCGACGATCGACGTCCGCCAGTTGAGCGGCGGATTACCCTTTTGCTGCGCGATCCGTTCGATTGCGGTCATCGGATCGACCGGCTGCGGCGCGGGGGCGGCGGGGGCAGCAGGCTCCTCCGCGGCGGGCTCCTCATGCTTGCCCATCTCCATCAGCTTGTTCATAGCCTTGACGATGCAGAACAGCACGAACGCCATGATCAGGAAGTTGATGACGGCGGTGATAAACGCGCCGTACTTAAAGACCAGCTTGCCGTCGCCAAAGACATCCCACATCATGGCGTCAAAGTTGACCTTGCCCAGAATACCCAAAATCGGGCTGATGAGGTTGTCTGTCAGGGAGGTGACCAGCGTGGAGAACGCACCGCCGATGATAACACCGATGGCCATGTCCATCATGTTGCCCTTCAGGGCAAAGGCTTTGAATTCCTCAAAGAACTTTTTCATAAGTAACCTCCTCAAAATTCAAAATGTCGATGCAGCGTTTTACTTTTTCAGCAGCTTTGCCACGGTCTGGGCCGCATTGTCCAGATAGTCGCCCGCGAACATCTCGATCATGCCCGCATCGGCCTCCTTGGCCAGCTCGGGGTCGATGGGCATCTTCGCCAGCACCGGCAGCTTGTATTTGTCGGCAATCTCGTCCACATGGCTGTCGCCAAAGACGTTGATGTGCTTGCCGCAGTCGGGGCAGACGGCGTAGCTCATGTTCTCGACCAGGCCGAGGATGGGCACATGCATCATCTGGGCCATCTGGACGGCCTTGCCGACGATCATGCCGACCAGCTCCTGCGGGCTGGACACGATGACGATGCCGTCCACCGGCAGCGTCTGGAACACGGTCAGCGGCACGTCGCCGGTGCCCGGGGGCATGTCAACGAACAGGAAATCAACGTCCCACACGACCTCCTGCCAGAACTGCTTGACCGCGCCCGCAATGACGGGGCCGCGCCAGACAACGGGGGCCTCGGGGTCGTCGAGCAGCAGGTTGATGCTCATGATTTCCACGCCGGTACGGCTGGAAACCGGGTTGATGCTCTCGCCGTCACCGGTGGCCGGGCCCTTCACGCCGAACAGGCGGGGGATGGACGGGCCGGTGATGTCGGCGTCCAGCACGCCGGCCTTAAAGCCAAGGCGGCGCATCGAGACAGCCAGCATGGCGCTGGTCATGCTTTTGCCGACGCCGCCCTTGCCGGAAACGACGCCGATGACTTTTTGGATACGGCTTCTTGCGTGCGGCGGCTCATGCTGCGGCGCGCGGTGATCGCAGTTGGACTTGCAGCTGCTGCAATCATGGGTACATGTTTCGCTCATTTGTAAATGCTCCTTTAAAAATGCTCTTGTAACAGTGTACCAAAATTCGCGCAGCTTTGCAAGATGCTGCGCAGCGAAAAGGCTTCCCCCAGAGGGGGAAGCTGTCCGCGAAGCGGACTGATGAGGGGCAGACTTTCCGTGATTGCCCGGTAACGAGTGGCCGCGATAACGTCGCCCCTCATCTGGCCTGCGGCCACCTTCCCCCGGAGGGGGAAGGCTTCACGCGCTGGTATACCCGCCGCGCCTTCCGCATACCCATCAGCAGGGGAAGGGGGCGGCGTATGAGCAAACGCAGAACGTACCTACACAATGCGGCGCTGCTCACCGGGTCGGGGCTGGTGCTGCGGGCGCTGGGCATGGGGTTCCGAATCGTGCTGGCGGCGTATCTGGGCAGCGAGGGCATGGGTCTTTACCAGCTGATTCTGGCGCTGTACATGGTGTTTGTCTCGTTCGCCACGGCGGGCGTCAATGTGGCGTCGGCGCGGCTGGCGGCGCAAAGCCTGGCCCGCGGCAGCGGCATGGCCGAGACCCTGCGCGGGCTGTGCATCACGGCGCTGGGCTTCGGCACGGCGGCCATGCTGGCCCAAAGCGTATTGGCCGGGCCGTGCGCGCGGTATCTGCTGCACGACGTCCGGGCCGAGACCGCGCTGCTGATTTTGGCCCCCAGTCTGCCGTTTATGGCCGTGTCGGGCGCGGTACGTGGGTGCTTTTTGGCCGCGCGGCGGGTGCAGCCGAACATCACAGCGCAGCTCATCGAACAGCTGGTGCGGATGGCCGTCGCCGCGGCGGGTCTGCGGGTGCTGGCGCAGTGGGGCGCGGGCTACGGCTGCGCCGCCGTGCTGCTGGGCAACACGGTCAGCGAGAGCGTCTCCTGCGGCATTATGCTGGCTTTTGCCGCACGCACGCCGGAATTTGCACCCCGGCCCGGTGCGCCGCTGCACCCCTACACCCGCAAGGAGCTGTACGACATCCTGTGGCCCGTCGAGGGCAGCCGCCTGCTGGCCAGCGCTCTGCAGGCGGCGGAAAGCAGCCTGATCCCCTACACACTGGCGATTTACACGGGCAGCCGCGCCGAGGCCGTGGCCCAGTACGGCAGCTTAAAGGGTATGGCGCTCCCGCTGCTGTTTTTCCCGTTTTCGGTGCTGGGGGCGCTGTCCGGCCTGCTGATGCCCGAGATCACCCGCGCCCACACAAAGGGCGACACCGCCGCCATGCGCCGCCTGATTTTTACGATGCTGCGCATGACCGGCGCGTTCTCGCTGGCGGCGGGGGCCGGGTTTGTGCTGCTCGGCGCGCCGCTGGCCGGGTTCATCTACCGGGATGCCAAGGTTGGGCGGTATGTGCAGCTTTTGGGCTTCGTCGCGCCGTTCATGTATCTGGAGAGTATGGTGGACGGCGTGTTAAAGGGTCTGGGGGAGCAGCTTGCAACATTCCGATATTCGCTGTTTGACTCGGTGTTCCGCATTGCGGCGATTTGGCTTGTCGTGCCGCAGTACGGCATGATGGGGTTCCTGGGGGTCATGGCCGTGTCGAATCTGATGACCTGCGGGCTGAATATGAGGAGAATGATGAAACAAATAAAAAAGCCTTCCCCCTAGGGGGAAGGTGGCCGAGGCCTCGTCCGAGGTCGGATGAGGGGGGAGGCTTGCGGGGGTATCCCGTGAACGGGAAGGTACGGCAGACTCTCCCCTCATCAGTCCGCTTCGCGGACAGCTTCTCCCCCGGGGGAGAAGCCTTTGGCGCGGGTTACAGCGTTTCCCCGCTCACCAGTCCGTTCCACAGCCGGTAATATACGCCCTGCTTCGCCAGCAGCTCGTCGTGGCTGCCCTCCTCCTCGATGCCGTCGCGGCCCAGCACCAGAATGCGGTCCGCATTTTTGATCGTCGTCAGGCGGTGGGCAATCGTCAGGGTCGTGCGGCCCTTTGCCAGCTTGTCAAGGCTCTGGCCCACCAAAATCTCGCTCTCGTTGTCCAGGGCACTTGTGGCCTCGTCCAGCAGCAGGATGCGCGGGTTCTTCAAAAAGACGCGGGCAATCGCCAAACGCTGCTTCTGCCCGCCGGACAGCTTGACGCCGCGCTCACCGACGTAGGTGTCGTAGCCGTCCTTCAAAGCGCGGACAAAGGCATCGGCTCCGGCCAGGCGGGCAGCCTCCTCAATTTCGGCGCGGGTCGCGCCGGGGCGGCCATAGGCGATGTTCTCCGCCACCGTGCCGCTGAACAGGTAAACGTCCTGCTGCACGACGCCGATGGCCCCGCGCAGGCTGTGCAGCGTCACGCCGCGCACGTCCTGGCCGTCAATCAGGATCTTGCCGCCCGTCACATCATAGAAACGGGGGATCAGGTTGCACAGCGTTGTCTTGCCGCCGCCGGAAGGCCCGACGAGCGCGACATTCTCGCCCGGGCGGATATGCAGATCAACGTGGCGCAGGACCTTGTTGTGGTCGTCGGGGTACTCAAAGCTGACGTCGTCAAAGTCGATGCCGCCGTCCTTCACGACCAGAGGCTTCGCGTCGGGGGCATCGGCGATGGTGACGGGCGTATCCATGATCTCGGCAAAGCGCTCGATGCCGGTCATGCCGCGCTGGAACTGCTCGGCAAATTCGACGATACGGCGGATGGTCGCGATCAGCGTCGAGACATACAGCACATACGCGACAAGGTCGCCCGCGCTGATGGCCCCGTACACAAGGGACAATCCGCCCGCCAGAATGACAACAAAGTACATCAGACCGTCAAAAAGGCGCGTGGATGTGTTGAACGCCGCCATGGCGTGGTAGCTTAAGGTCTTGATCTGTTCAAAATCCCGGTTGCCCTGCGCGAACTTCTCGCGCTCCATGTCCTCGGCGGCAAACGCCTTGACGACGCGCTGCCCCAGCAGGCTGTCCTCGATCGTGGCGTTCAGCTCACCGATCTGAAAGCGCTGCTGGCGGAACCGCTCCCGCAGCTTGCGGTTGAGCTTGACCGAGACCACGCCCATCAGCGGCACGCAGGCAAAGACGACGAGCGTCAGCGGCACGCTGGCTTGGCAGAGGATAACAAACGATGCTGCGATCTTTATTCCTGCAATGAAGAACTCCTCCGGGCAGTGGTGGGCAAACTCGGTCACATCGAACAGGTCGTTGGTGATGCGGCCCATGATCTGGCCGACCTTCGTGTTGTTGTAGTAGGTGTGGTCGAGCCGCAGCAGGTGGTCAAAGGCGTCGCGGCGCATGTCGGTCTCGATGTGTACGCCCATGATGTGCCCGATGCCGGACATAAAGTAGCTTGCCGCGCCGTCGATGATGCGCAGCACAAAGTAGAGCGCAGCCAGCCGCAGCACGGTGTCCACGGTCAGCGCGGCGGCGGAGACGGTGTTCGTCAGTGTGCGCATGATGGAGGGCAGGGCGATGTCGCAGAGCGTCGTCAGCGCGGCGCAGAACAAATCAAAGGCCAGTACGCCGCGGTACTTGGCCATATACGGCAGAAAACGGCGGATCAGGGTGCTGTTTTTGGGGCGCGGGTTGGTGGCAGCTTCGGACATGGGTACCTCTTTCGTTTGATTTATAAAATAGAATGGATGCAGAAAATGTGGGGGCGAGCATGGTTCGCCTCAGGCTGTCAAAAAACTCTTGTAGGGGCGAGCATTGCTCGCCCGTGCAGCGTGGCAGCAGGCGCGGTGGTTTCGGGTCGATGCCAGGCATCGACCCCTACACCGTAGGGGCGGATTCCATATCCGCCCGGAAGCTTTGCGGTTGCCGCTATGTCCCGCGGGCGACCAATGGTCGCCCCTACAGGGCGGTTATTCTGTTGTTGTTTCCGATGAGGACGATGCGATTCCCGATGTATTCTCCGTGGAGGTGGGTTCCAAAGCGGGGAGAGTTTCTTTGTAGGTCTGGCCGCACACTGAGCAGGTGTACACATCGTATCCATCCACACCGACTTGGGCGTCAAGATGCTCAGTTAGCTGCCAGCTGTGCTGGCCTGTGGCGGGCGATGCTTCTGTCTGCGTTTCACCGCAGGCGCACTGAAAGGTTTTTACGCCGTCAGATGCGCAGGTGGCCGTGTCGCTTACAAGTTGGAAACTGTGTTCATGCGGTGTCGGGGTTGGTGTCGGGGTTGGTGTCGGGGTGGGAGTTGGCGTTGGGGCAAGCGTTGGGGCGGGGGACGGTGTTGCCGTTGCCTCTATGACCTCAGTGTGAGTTGCATCGCACCCTTCGCGGCGGCAATAATAAATAATTTCGCTGCCGTTCTGCACCCCACCATCCCAGTCGTGACCGAGTGCGGGCAGCTCCTTCTCGATGACTTCGCCGCAGATCGTGCACTTGTACTTGGCCGAGCCGTTGTTGGTGCAGGTCGGGTTCACCCGCGTATCCTCGATCTCCGCATAGTTGTGTTCATGGGCGTCAGCCTTGAAATTGGCTGTCAGCACGACGCCGCCCGCGTCGGCGTTCTGGGGCATCGTAAAGCTGATGGTCGCGCTGCTGTAGCTGCCGCCGGAGCTGGCCGTCCAGCCCGCAAAGACAAAGCCCTCGTCAGGCACTGCCGTCACAGCTGCCGCCGTGCCGCCCTTTTTGACGAGCTGGCTCGTTGTGCCGGACAGCTTGCCGCCGTTTGCAGCAACAAATTCCAGCGGGACCTTCGCACCGCGCACGGCGATGGGATCCTTGTTGATAAGGTTCGCGGGCACGCCGTCCGGTGTCGGGATCGTGCCCAGCGGCTGCGGGCGGCGGTCCTCGGCGGCATAAGCATGGGTGCGCACGTAGGTAAAATACGCGGTAACGGCCTCCTTCGAGAGGTGCACGCCGTCGGACAGCGTGTAGTCCTTTTTGGCCCAGCCTGTGGCATCGTCGCGCAGGACCTCGGCGCTGTTCAAAAACTTAAAGCCGTTTTCCTCGCACATCTGCACGAGCGCGGCGTTGTAGGCATCGACCTGGGTCATCGTCAGGTTCGTGTTCTCGCGCTGCCGGTCCAGCGGGGGAATGGCGCTGACGATGATGTCACAGTAGGGCCACGCGGTCTGGATGGCCTGCAACCCTTGCAGATAGGTCTTTATGTAGTTCGTCGCGTCCGTCGACGAGCCGGACAGGTTGTTGGTGCCGTAGCAGATGATGATGCGTTTGGGCTTGAGCATGGCCACAGCGTCCGGTACGGTGTACATCGCGGATGAGCCCTTGAACTTTTCGCATTTCAGGGAGGTGATCGACCCCACGCCCATGCTGACAACACCGATGTTGTTGTTCAGGCTTGTGAATGCCGTGCCGGTCTCGTTGGCGTACAGCAGGTAGCGTGCCGTGTTTGAATCACCGATGAAAAGCGTCTCATCAACATAGCTGCGGCCTGCGTCGGCGGTCTCGGGCAGGATGGTGCCGACCTCGGCAAAGACAGGCTCTGCCGATGTGGCAGGCGTGGCCGCGGGCGTCGCTGTGGCGGCGGCTCCGGCAGTCTCGGAAGTGGCGGACGGTGTGGCGTCCGTCTGGGCATGGCTGCACCCGGTCAGGCAGACAGCCAGCGCCGCGGCGGCCAGCAGGACAGGTAATTTCATGCGGTACACCTCTTAAACTTGATGCTATATACTGCTATGATACACCATTTTGCGGCGCGGTGCAAATGTTTCCATCAGACTTTACAAAATTATCGAAAAACGATAAAAAATGCTTGCAAAACGATATGCAGCGTGGTATACTGCAAGCATCACGAACCATGGGGGAGAACCTTGCGGCGATCCGAAACCGTTCGGGCACGCAATCAGGAGGTATACAAATGAAATTTACCTGGAGCGACCAGAAAAGCATCATTCTGACCCGCGTCGTTGTGGCGGGGACAATAGCGGGCTGCGGCATCATGACGGTAAGCGGCCCGTGGCTGACCCGTTGGATGGTATCCGCCCACGCCCTGCCGCCCGCCAGCGGCCCGGTGCTGCTGGGCATGGGGTACGTCTGCGCGGTGCTGGCGTTCGTCATGCTGGTCAGTCTGTACAAATTCCTGCGCCGCATCGAGGCGGGCGCGGTCTTTGTGCCCGCCAACGTGACGGCCCTGCGGCGCATCAGCTGGTGCTGTGCGGGGGCGGCGGTGGTCTGCCTGGCCGCGGCGTACATCTATCTGCCGTTTGCGTTTCTGGGCGTGGCCGCGGCGTTCATGGCGCTCATTGTCCGGGTGCTGAAAAACGCCTTTGCCCAGGCCGTCCACATGAAGGACGAGCTTGACTACACGATTTAAGGAGGCGGCACGATGCCCATTGTGGTCAATCTGGATGTGATGATGGCGCGCCGCCACAAAGGCGCGGGCGAGTTGGCCGAGGAGATCGGCATCACGCCGGCAAATCTGTCCATCCTGAAAAATAACAAGGCCAAGGCTGTGCGGTTTTCGACGCTGGAGGCTCTCTGCCGGGCGCTGGACTGCCAGCCGGGGGATATTCTGGAGTTTGTGCCGGACGAGAATCGGTAGGGGCCGGGCATGCCCGGCCCGCGGCCTTCCCGCAGGCAAACGTTTTAGGCAACACCGCACAATTCCCGCCTTACGGCTTAAGCGCCGCTCCGGCGGATCTCCGCGCCAAGAGCCGCCGCAAGCGGCGGTTGCGCTCCGA
>ONZX01001284.1_pt1 | contig 12958 bp, 6 predicted proteins | sample 1671831 | NCBI WGS metagenome assembly ONZX01 (sample SAMN06348197, study PRJEB24527) | human gut metagenome | reverse complement strand
ACAGTTCCATGCCATGACTGCGCTTCTTCGGCTTTGTGCGTGTCTGCTCACGCTGGTTGATTTCTTCCTGCCGCTGCTGCAGCTTTTGCAAAACGGACGGGCGGGAATCTTCTTTGATTTGCTCCATGGCCGCTTTTTTCACCTCTGGGATATAGAAGAACTGCGTTCCTCTTGAAAGAAGGCTCTTGATTGCCCCAATGATATTTTTCCGCAGGCAGAGTATTTGTTCTTCTGCATATTTTCTGGTGCGGAAGTCTGCAATTCGTTCTGGTTCCATTAACCATTCCAAATGTTGATCAATTTCATTTACAGCTTCCTGTAATGCTTTGTTTAATCCAACATCGGAAACCGCAAGGACCGCTTGGTCATAAGAACCATTTACCGCATCATTAAACAAATCGTTTACATCTACCCATTGCGAAAACAGCTCTTCTAATTCGTTCTCCTGGCTTTTAATTTTTTCATTGTTTTTCGAAATCTCTTCAGATTGCCTTATCGCCTGATTGAATAGTTCAGCATATTCATCTCGCTGGTTACGGCAATCTTCCAGCAATCCGACGTATTGAATACTTTGTTCCTGCAGTTCTTTCTTCTGCTCTGCGATCCGTTCATTTTGCTTTTTCAGAATATAATCCTGCTTTTCCAGATAAGCCTGTCCGCCGTATTCCGGCACTTCGTCCAGTTCCAGACCATGGCGTTTGGCAATCTCAAACAGCATCGTGCGGCAGGCTGCATCAAATGTGATCTTGCGGTTGTTGTAGCGTCCAAGGGGCTTGTCTGGTTTTGGCAGTTCAAAACCCAGTGCTTCCAATGCCTTTTCCTGCTGCGGAGCAATCTCTCCATACTTATTTTCACAGTCAAACACATGGCGTTCGTGGATGTGCGGAGTCCCCTCATCCAGATGCAAAGCCCAATCCAAAATGTGAACGTGTTTGCCGAAACGCTCATGGAACTCATCCATAAATTCTGTGGCGATTTGAAAAAGTTCTTTGGGCGAAGCGTGGCTCTCCAGCGTTCCAAGCTGATAGATGCTTTCTTCGGGGCAGGTTTTCTTGCTGGTAAGCAAATCTTCGGTGGAGCGGTTTCGTTCCGTGTGCCGAATTTTGGCGTTGCGCGCATTCTGCTTTTCAACAAAATCGGTGTAGTGCAGTTTGTAGTAGAGCTTTTCTACATCCGCAAAGGTTTCACCAAAATTATCCTCACTTTTGGGCTGCATGGCAGAACGGATGCCGTTATAACAGTCCCAGTAGATATTTCTCGGAACACGTTCCGGGTCGATATGCTCGCTGTTGGCAATTTCAAAACTGCGGTCATTGTGCTTTGGGTTATAAGTGCCGTGCTTTCCGGCGCGGCCATTGTGTCGGGTCAGTTTCAGCGACCATCTCTCCTTTCTGGGGTCACGCAGAGAACGCCGTGCGCGGGGTAGGGGCAACGCGGTGCAGCGAAGCTGCAAATCTGCCGCCTGCTATGCGCCAGATAATACCCAGTAGGATATGACGCAGGGCATCACATCCACTGGGCAAGGCTGCCGCCCTTGACCCGCGCAAAGATCTGCGATCTCTGCACTCTTGCGCCGAACAACCTGACAGACAAGACTTGTGAAGTCCTCTCTGCCAGCTTGCCCGGTTCTTCTTCGGTGTCGGTCTGCCCGCAAGCTGTTCCTGCCCGATTTCCTCCGGCGTATGGCTTCTTCTTGGTGCGCTCTTGTCGTGGCGGCACTTCTCCGAAAAAGCATATTAACTTGCAGCCGATCATGTTGTTGTCAAGGTACGATGTTGTCTTGTAAGAAGTTGAGGGCTTTCCAAAATGCCAAGGGGTTCATTTCTGAAAGTAGTCCCTACACCCTATACAAACTTAACAGGGTGTTTTTAAACGGGGGGCTTATGAAAATTCAGGAAATTTTCACTTTTTCAAACAACCTCCTATACCTATAACATTCTAAAAAGGGTGTTTGGCAACCTGATTTTCAAATTTTGTTCGGAAAACTTCTTACACCAATATGAATCTATAGGGCTGTTTTGGAATACAATTTTGGACAAAAAGAAAAACGGCAAAGTTCGCAATAGAACCTTACCGTTTCTGGGAATGCTGCACAGCAGCACCGTATTATTTCTTTTGGTTTATTATTTCATAACTGCGTTCAGCAATGTCTGATAGTCACTCACCACATCGTACACCACGTTTTCATTGTTCAGTGCCTTGAAATGTGCACGGGCACAATCAATTTTAGCCTGTTCTACCGGGGTGATGTGATTGAGCTTCATGGAATCCAGTGTGCCTTTGGTTTCAGCAACAAAGTAGATGTGCTTGACTGTGCCCTCATAGAACGCAATCGCCCAGTCGGGATTGTATTTTCCAACAGGTGTGGAAATATAGAATCCATCTGGCAGCTTTACATAGACTGCCACATCACGGTTCGTATCGAGGTCGGCGGCAAAATCACGCTCATTGCTTGAATCGTAAATCAAATGGTCATACAGATGCCGCTGTACTTTCATGACGTTCGTACCGAGTTTTCCCTTCAAAGTCGGCTCAGTGAAAATGTCCGTATCGTAATGTTCATCCAGAATATTGTAGGTGATATGCTGGATGATGGCTGTTGCCTTTTCGTCATTGATGAGGGCAGCTGCTTTCAGAATGAACTCTTCCGGGTTATCCTTGAACTGATCGAACACCGCTTTTTCAATGCCGACCAGAATCTGTACAATCGCCTTGCGGGTCAGCTTGGTTTCAGCCACCAGCTTGCCAATCAGGTCATACTTGACACTCTGACTGGCGTGAATTTTGGTCTGTGGGTCATATTTATGCTGATTCGCTTTTGCGAAAGCAGAGCCATCTAACAGAGAATCCTTGGATTTGATCTCCGTCATTTCACCGGATTCTACTTTGAAGTAAATCTTTGATACGTTCAGATTGCGGTTGAGCGAGCGAATGGACTTTTGCACCAGCTCATCTGTGTCAAAATCCACCACATAAACCGATTTCGGGCTGATTTTGTTCCAAAGAGCCTTGAACTCCGGCATGGCCAGCTTGTCCGGGTCGATTTTTAATTCCACATTGTTGGAACGTGCATTTTCAGGCAGCATGACCTTATCGCTGTAAACAGAGTCCAGCAGGTCGATGACCGATGCTGCACAGTCTGCAACTTCTTCTGCCACTTGTACAGCATGGTTTGCATGGTCGGCATAGTACTTATCCGTCAGCGCACCATGGCGGTCCACATAGCCATTCTGTACCAGATCAAAGTAGATGGCAGCGGCGGTATCTGCATCCACAATCTGTTCGTTGCCGTTTGCATCCGTAAGAACCTTGCCAACAAACAAGGTAGCATCCACCTTTCTGGGACGGTTCGCAACTGCTTCGGCCAGTTCGCTTTGCAGGCCTTTGGCGAAGCTGTCATAACTTTCGCTGGCAATAACAGTCAGAATGTTGATGTTATGCACATCGTTGCCCAGAACATTCGCATCCATACGTTCGCCGTTCTGGTTGACGCACAGACGCAGGCCGCGGCCAACCTCCTGCCGTTTGCGGACTTCACTGCTGCTCTGCTTCAGGGTGCAGATCTGGAACACGTTCGGGTTATCCCATCCTTCCCGGAGGGCAGAGTGTGAGAAGATAAAGCGCACGGGGGAACGCTTGGGGTCTCGGTCAAGAAGAAGCTCCTTGTTTTTCATAATCAGGTCATAGGCACTGATGTCATTGGAGGTTTTCTCCCGCTTGTCATCGCCTGCAACCTGATTGACAAAATGGCCCTTCTTGTCCACCGAAAAATAACCCGCATGGGTATCGTGCGCAGAGATTGCTTTCAGGTAGCGGATGTAATCATCCTCGCCCAGCGAAAGCTGCATCTGGCCGACAATATCCTCGTACTCCTGCTCAAACATCTCTGCATAAATGCCGTTATAGGGCTGGCCTGCAGCATCATAGCACTTGTACTTGTCCACTTCATCAATAAAGAACAGACTCAGCACTTTAATGCCCTTGTGGAACAGCTGACGTTCCCGCTCAAGATGCGAAAGGATCGTTTCCCGAATCTGAATGCGGCGCAGCTGGTCCTCGTCCACCTTGCCGACCACATCTCCGGCAAACAATCGGACACCATTCAGAAATTCAATGTGGTTGTCCCGGCCATCAATCTCTTTCACCACATAGCCATCCTTGTATTCGTCCAGATTGCCGGAATAGTCATAGAGGTTGAATTTCAGCCCAACGGTGCGCGTTACCTTGCGCAGGCCGGATTTTCCCTTGCAGTCGAACTGGATCGTTGCCGTAGGGTCTGCCTTGGAAAGATTGATGCTTTCCAGATAGATAAACCCATCCGTAGCGGTACTGCCGGATTCCGTAATGCCTTTGACCACGATTTTCTTGACCAGACGCTTATTATAGGCTTCCATTGCATCCAGCCGGTAGACCATGTTGTAGATGCTGTCTGCACGGTGGGTAGCCGAGTAGCGCAGGGTGATTATCGGGTTGAACTCTTTCATCCGCTCTTTGGTCTGCTTGCCCTCTACCGACTGCGGCTCATCAATAATCAGGATCGGGTTCGTCTTTGCAATAATGTCAATGGGCCGACGGGAACGGAACTCGTCCAGCTTCATATAAATACGGCGGGCATCTTTGCCTTTGGCATTGAACGCCTGCGAATTGATGATCATGACATTGATGGAACTATCCGAGGCAAAGCGGTCAATTTCCGTCAACTGTGCGGAGTTGTAGATAAAGAAGCGGATCTTCTTGCCGTACTCCTCTGCAAAATGATCCTGTGTGACCTCAAACGATTTATACACGCCCTCACGGATGGCAACACTGGGCACGACCACGATAAACTTACTCCAGCCGTAATGCTTGTTCAGCTCATACATGGTCTTGATATAAGTGTAGGTTTTGCCGACACCTGTTTCCATCTCAATGGTAAGGTTATAGTGTCCCTCCAACTGCTTAGATGGTTCAATCTGGTTGGTGCGCTGAATTTTTTGCAGGTGCTCCAGAATAATACTGTCGTTCAGCTCTGGTACAATCTGTTCATTGCGCCAGCCTGTGAAGCTTGTTTCCATATTAGTCTGGTAAATGCCGCTGCCGTTGTCGATGCGGTAATTCGTAGTCAGGTAGGGCTGGCCCGCAAAGACGTCCACCACGGCTTTTGCGGCATCTGCCTGAAATTTCTGGTGTTTGAATTGAAGTTTCATCTGCTGTTCTCCCTCAAATCACCTTGACATCGGTATCCTGTGCATACAGCTTGAAAATTTCAAACACGTTGATCTTTTCCGGGCTGCTGGCAAAGGAAGAATCCCGGAACACTGCACGGCGCGGCTTGCGCTTGGCAATTTCCTTGATAACATTTTCCGGCACATTATTATCAAAGCAGGCAATCAGGGCATCGGGAACATTCAGCGCAGCATCGCCGGGTGCGTAGGTGTGGACGGTACAGCTGCCGATTTTCTCAGATCGATACGGCATGGACAGCGGCAGACCCCAATCCAGCAGACAGCCAAACAGCAAATCAAGGTCGGTGCGGTCCTCCTTGATGTTGCTTTCCAGCTCTTCAAGGTTGGTCTGGGAGTATTCTTCGGCAGAATAATAGACGTCCTTCATATTGGTATCGTCCAGCTTGAAAACACGGAAGCCAATGTCCAAACTATCCGCTAGTTTTTGATTTTCAGCAGTTTCATCTGCTTTGCCCCAACGAGCAGGAATAATCGGAACTTCAAAGGAAGTCTGTCCATCATCTGCGGCAAATGTTTTTCTTGGCGCAGTATTGATGTTTTTCGTAATGTGCTGGAAATCTTTTCCGCTTGTTTTCAATGTTTCGTAAAGTTTATCTCCTGCTCTGCGAATACGCTCTTTACCAATATCGCTGACATTTTTATAACCATTTTTGTAGGCTTCACTTTTTTTATCGCATTGTTCAGGCAACTGAACCATAATAAATTTACGATGCCCTGAATCTATGGCATTCAAATCCATTACAGCATGAGCAGTCGTTGAAGATCCTGCAAAAAAATCAAGAATAACAGAATCTTTATCTGCACCAATCTGTATGATTTTTTCAAGCAAAGCGACAGATTTAGGAAAGTCAAATGGTGCGCATCCAAGAAGTGCTTTCAAGGTACGTCGTGCCACATCAGAAGATATATCACCACCACTCCAAACCGTTTTTGCTTTAGACATCTTTTCATCTTCGTCAGTATCATCTAAAGGATTGAGTTTTGGATCTAAATATATCCGATAATTTACATTCCATTTTTGAGTTCTTTCAGAGTAGTTTGGTTCAATAATGGACAAATTTTGCTGAACACGGTCCTTTCCCCAGCGCCAACGACCATCCTCACCATTACTTAAACGGGGAACAATTTCAATGAAGTTTTCTTTTTGAGAGAGGGAAATTTCCTTTGTTTCTTTATTATAATAAATTGGAAAATACATTAAAGGTCTATCTGAGCGTTTATCGGCATTACCTCTTTTTCTCAAATCACGGAGTTGATACCGATTTCCATTTTCGTCAACGAGATTAAATGCTGCACGTTGCTCTTCTGTTAAAGGAAGACCATTTGCAGAAAAGTTGTGTTTTCCAAACACTAATAAATATTCATGACAAATAGCAAAATTTTTGCTATCGTTCCGTCCTTTAAGATTACTCACAATGACTAGCTGAGCAACAAAATTTTCCTCGCCATATATTTCTTCACCTATTTTTCTGAGATTTTCCACTTCATGTTCATCAACACTAATAAAAATAACACCGTCATCTGTCAACAGATTCCTTGCCAGCATCAGCCGGGAATACATCATGCTGCACCAATCGGAGTGAAAACGTCCGTTGCTGTCGTTGTTCTTGAACAGCCGATTCTCGTCCTCGTCATACATCCCCATCTGACGGTTTTCTTCATCCTGCGAACGCATGAAATCGTCTGCATAGATAAAATCGTTGCCCGTATTATACGGCGGGTCAATGTAGATCATTTTGACCTTGCCCAGATAGCTCTCCTGCAACAGCTTGAGCACTTCCAGATTGTCGCCCTCAATATAGAGATTCTCGGTATCATCCCAGTTCTTGCTTTCTGCCGGGCAGGGGCGCAGGGTCTTGCGGATGGGCTTGTTAGCTTCCACAATGGATGCCTTTTTGCCCACCCATGTAAACTCGTATGCTTCATCTCCGTCTACAACGTCCGGCGAGAGCATCTGCTTCAACAGTTCAAAGTTGATACCGCGCTTGTAAACCTTGCGGTCGGGGGTACTCTTTTCCTCATCCAGCATTTCTGTGATGCAGTTTGGGAAAAGCGCGGCGATTTTATCAATGTTCTGGGCTGTCAGGTTGGGGGTCTGCATTTTCAGCTTGTTCATTCGGATTCTCACTTTCTTCTACGGGAGGAGTTTCACCAATATTTTTCTCCAAATCATCTTGAGGCTTTGAAAGTTCACCATGTTGAGCTTCAAGAATACGGAGGATGTTTTGATATGGCTCCTTGATTTCGGGAGAACTTAATGTTTGCATCAATTTTATGTAGGCTGGCATTTTTTGTGAGGCTTCTTCAATAGTCTTTGCCAATTCGGCATATATTGACGACGCAGATTTTTGAGCAATCTCAGCTTGCATATCTCGAATGGTAGGCGAAATTTCAGCCTGCGATGCAATATCGTGAAAAATCTTCTCATACGGAGAATGCGGCACATTAACGGATATTGCCATAGCCGTTTCATGGTTTCTAAGAGCTTGGTTTAGAGTGGAGTTAAAAGACTGTGTATCATTCGCTTCTTCTTTTTCCGGGGATTTAACAAGTTTATTTAACTCGTCATCCAACTGGTCATTTATCTTTTTGATTACACCTAGTGCTGAAGTATAAGAAGCCGCATCCATATTATGTGCATGCATAACATCATTTCGATAATTTTTCACCCGAATAAAGTCGCTTCGCAGAATAGAAATAGTTTCGTGGCCGATTAGAGAATCCCATACGGTGTTTTCAGAAAGATTATTGATAGTATTTATAAGCTCATCTCTTGTAAATTGCCATGATTTTTCATTGATGTTCTTTTTGACATCTTTTATAAATTGAGCATCTGTAAAAAGCAGTTCAAAAATTGTTCCAAGATCTTTGCTTTCTAGTTCTTTGATAACTTGAGAATCGGTAGCATCATGTTGCAAAGCACTTTTTAAGTATAAAAGTTTCCGCAGCTTTCTTTCAAACTCATTAAAGTACGGATAAAGAGATTTGTTGAAATATGCGGCACTTTCATTTGTCAAAATTGTCGGATTGAATTTTGATGTAATATAACCATTGATTTTTGATAATGTTTTTGCGCTTTGAAGATTTTCACCAGAAGCCTCATAGACAGCAATCCAGCAAGAGGAATCTTCTATATTTTGAATTGAACAACGAACATTTTCCGGATTATAAGATTCAATTTCTGCTTTGTGTGTATCTTCAACGAATAGATATTCCTGTTTCACCTATTTTGCCATTCCTTTCGCATTTCATCAACAGACTTTCCGAGAATTTTAGCTTCGAGATAATATGCCTTCCACTGCAAATCTTGGCACAGATTTTCTTTTGATGCTTGCTGAATCGAAACCCCGGAAGGAGTGTTTGCATGAATCAAATTCCAAATCATTTTATTATCTGGATGCTTTGCGTTTATTTCATAAACCTTTTGGCGAGCAACATCTTCATCGAATGGAATTGTTTGCAAAATTTTCTGAATATCATCAATAGTTGACCGCATATCTGCTATTTCAGCGGCGGTATAAAACGATGAAAGACTGTTATCCATCTTATAACTCCTCCTTTGTAAGTTGTTCCAGATCCTTTTTTAGTCGTTTCAGTTCTGCGTTCATCTCTACCTGACGATTGAACTGTTTTTCTTTCCGAATCTTATTCTCCAATGCCGCAATCTGCTTTTGCAGCTTTTCACGTTCCGCAGAGCGTTGGATGTTCTCCGCAATGCTGTATGCGGCGTTCCAGTTCTTACCCTGCAATCGGGCAATCTGCCGCACCAGTCCATCGTAAACTGCATCTAAGCTCAGGCCGCTTATCGTAAGGGACAATTCTGTTTCTGGCATCCAGTCTGTATGCAGATAACAGCTTACCTTGATACTGCTGTTCGCAGATGTATCTTTACAGCCGATCCAAGCCTGCACCTTATTCTCATAAGAAAGAACAAACAGAATGTGATAGGGGATTTCACTGTCGATTTGGCGCAGAACAGCTTCATCCAGTTTTGGTCCGGTCAGACACAGCTCGAAAATCTCGATCTCTGTCACCCGCTCTCCGGCAGTGAGATTCAAGGTGGACACTGCCAGCTTGTTGCGCCAGTAGATACAGCGCAGCTGGTCTGCAAACAATCGCTTGACTGCCGCTGGAACGGCAGCGTTTTCATAGAACTTCTGCTTCGGAATCCGTTTGTTAAACTCCGTGGAGGATGGAAAGCCCAGCATTGATCTCACCTCTTATTGTACCACAAGGAAGCAAATCAGTTCAAAGTCATCCAGCCCGGAAATCGAAGAAAGCAGGGCCGTCGTACCGCCCATCTTGAACAGACTGTCAATGTCGCTCTCTTCCTTTGCATCCAAAATGGAATTGATGGCCTCGCTCAGCAATTCAGAATAGGCAGACATATTCTTTCCATCGTCCGTGGCCTGATTGAACTGTTGGCAAAGGCTCTGGTCGGGTTCGGTTTTGACTTTGCAGAGCAGCCGCAGACGATCCAGCAGCTCTTTCGGAGAAAGATAATCGCAGACAGTCGAGCCATCCTGCCCAATATAAACCATGTAGAATGGATGCAGACGGTTTTGCTGATCCACATTGATCTCATTGTTGATGTTTTTCAGAACAAAGATCACACCCGGAGGTGCATCGGGCGTAGATGCAACAATTGCGTGCATCCCAAGCGGCGTATGCTCCACATCATCGTGTTTCTTCATATAGTCCAGCAAGTCCAGCCGGAACTCGTTCAATCCCAAGTCCATAATGGAAATGCCGCCCGACATTTCTTCCAGATCGACTACCTCATTCTTTAACCGTTTGAGCTGTGCACTGCGATATTCCAAATCGCCTTTTTCTTCCGGGCTGATGAGGTTATCATCCCCTGTGGAAGTCATGACCGTCAGCTTCATTCGGGTTTCCACGCGGCCTTTCAGGTTGATGTACTCATCCAAATCCACATCCGGCCAGAAGTTGACCAACTGGATGCAGCAATTCTGGCTTCCGATGCGGTCAATACGGCCAAAACGCTGGATAATGCGCACAGGATTCCAGTGAATATCATAGTTGATCAGATAATCACAGTCCTGCAAGTTCTGACCTTCTGAAATGCAGTCGGTGGCGATCAACAAATCAATATCCGCATGGTTCGCGTTCGGCAGGCTGTCCCGCCGCTTGGAAATGGGCGAAAAGCAGGTGAGAACTGTATTCAGATCACCACTGAGTTTGGGAATGGTTGTTTTACCATCCACGCTGCCGGTGATTTCGGCAGTGTTCAGCCCAAACGCTTGCTTTACATAGCCGGAAATATTCTGATACAGATAGTCAGCAGTATCTGAAAACGCAGTAAAAATAATGATTTTCCGGTTGCCGGGATTGATGGGATGCCTTTGCTTTTCGTCAACCAGGCGCAGCAGTTCTTGCAGCTTGGCATCATATGCAGGGGTGATATCCTGCACCATCAGGGAAAGAAGCTCCAGATTTTCAGCATCCTTTTCCAGATCATGCAGCCACGAAACATGATCCATATCCGCAAGATCAATCTTTACTTTGCGGCCGACTGTAAAAATGTCGTTGTTCTGGTCATCATCGTCCCAATCGGTTGCATCGGAAATGTCGTTCAACTCCAGCACACGGCTGCCATTTTGATATGAACGTACCGATTGCATGGTATCTTCAATCAGTTTACTGATTCGGTCAATCGTCAGCCGGAACGCATAAACAGAACTTTCCAGCCGTTTGAGCAGGTTAATGCTCATCAGACGGCGGATTCCCTCTTCACGGCCTGCCTGCGTCAGTCCCTTTCCATGCTGGCTGGGGTCGATGTATTTGGAGATCCGAGAGGACAGAATAAAGCTGGTTGGTGTGTAAATGTGCAGCGTCAGCGAATCCAGTACACTATAAATCTGTTGGTAGTTGATTGCATTATCAAGGCTTGTCAGGCATGGCTGCACAGAGATTGGCTTCAACCGTTCCGGGAAAGTACCAACATCAGAAATATTATAGTATTTTTCGATATGTCGGCGAGAACGTGCAATCGTCACACTGTCCAGCACCTCAAAGAAATCGAAGTCCAGTGCCGCAAGCAGCGCATTTGTGGTACGCTCTGTGACAGGAAGCTTGCTCCATGTATTGAAAGCCTTTTGCGCCTGCCGGAAAATTTCATCAATCGGAGACGAAGTATTCAGCTTTTCATTGATTTTTCCGGCATCTCCCTCATAGGCAAGCGCAAGTTGGTTTTTTAAATCCACAAAACGATTATTTACGGGTGTTGCCGAAAGCATCAGCACCTTGGTGCGCACCCCAGAACGAATCACGCGATTCATCAATTTTGTGTAGCGGTTTTCTTTCTCATCAGTAGAGGTATTACTGCCATTGCGGAAATTGTGGCTTTCATCAATCACAACAAGGTCAAAGTTCTCCCAGTTAAGTGCAGCAAGGTCAATACCGTTAGAGGCTCCGCCGGAACGGCTCAAATCTGTATGGTACAACACATCGTAACGGAAACGGTCTTCTACCAGCGGATTGTTGACATAGTTGCCTTTATAGACGTTCCAGTTTGCTGCCAACTTTTTGGGACAGAGTACCAAAACGGATTTGTTGCGATTTTCATAGTATTTGATTACAGCCAGTGCAGTGAACGTCTTGCCAAGGCCCACGCTGTCTGCAAGAATGCAGCCGTTATACTGTTCCAGCTTGTGGATAATGGCCAACGCTGCATCTCGCTGAAAATCATAGAGCATATTCCAGATTTTACTCTGCTTGAAGCCTGTAGCTTCATTTGGGAGATTATCTTCTGACACATCCTCCAAAAATTCACTGAAAATATTGTAGAGGGTGAAGAAATAGATAAAGTCCGGGCTGTTTTCTCGATAAGCTGTGCTGATGCTTTGCAATACAATGTCTGTAACATCCTGAAGTCGGGAAGAATCATTCCAGATTTCATCGAACAGCGACAAAAAGTAACGGCCGTTTTCAAAGGCTTCGGTTCGCTGAACAGGGTAGTATGCGTTGTTTCCGCGTTCACAACCAAGGTCGACCGTTGTAAACCCACTGATTGGCATATAGGAACTTTCACCAACCGTCATGAAACCGGGCATTTGCTCTCCACTGACATTGGAACGAAATTTTACTTTCCGTCGCACCCAGTCGGCACATTCTTTCGCCAGTGCTTTTTGAGTGAGTTCATTCCGCAAGCGAACCTCAAATTCTGTGCCGTAAAGGCTCTTTTCGCGGGTCAATTTCGGAATATAGAACTCTCGCCGCTCTTTTGGCGTGTTTTCCTGCACAAAGGTCGGTGAAGTAAAAATAAAGCGAAGTTCCGCGATTTCTTCCAACTGTTTCTTTAATTCCTGATACGCATAAATGGAAAAACAGGCCGCAGCAATGGACACGCGGCTCCCTTTCTGCATAGTATCCTGTAAATCTTCCCGAACAGTATGGTTGATATTATCCAGAATTTTCATAGAAGAGTCCCCGCAATCGACTGACTAAAGCGAAAATTAACTTTCAACGACAAGATACAATAACTCACTTTAATGATACTCTAATCAGGTTGGAAAATCAATCGTTGCTCAGGCAGGAAAAGCTCAGCAGGCACGAAATAGATAAAAAGTTTTGAATTTGGCCTTCAAATAAGGTATAATGAATTTACAAACGCTAAAGATTAAGAAGCGAGTAGGTGATACCATGCCTTTTCCCCTCGACCATTACATTGAAGCCTCTCATGTTGATTACAAGGAACGCCTTGAAGAGAAAAA
>ONZX01001277.1_pt1 | contig 13017 bp, 7 predicted proteins | sample 1671831 | NCBI WGS metagenome assembly ONZX01 (sample SAMN06348197, study PRJEB24527) | human gut metagenome | reverse complement strand
TCCCGGAAAATGCGTTGCTGCGGTAAGTTGGCGGGCGACCAATGGTCGCCCCTACACACGCAATAGGGCAAGAATGCAATTTTTTGACGGTCTGCGCCTTCCCCCACGGGGGAAGGCTTTTTCATTATCCTCACCACTGCCGCCGGTATTCCCCCGGCGTCGTGCCCTCTACTTTTTTAAATAAGCGGGAAAAATAATTTGCGTCGTTCAGCCCGCATTCCTGCGCAACGTTCTCCACGCTTTTATCCGTGAACCGCAGCAGCCGCTTGGCCTGCGTAATGCGCAGCTGCGTCAGGTAGCTCGTCACCGAAAGTCCGAACTGCTCCTTGAACACCCGCGTAAGGTAAAACTTGTTGATGTAAAACCGCTCGGCCAGCGCGTCCAGCGTGATCTTCTCGGCAAAATGCAGGTCAAGATAGTCCTTGATTTCCTGCACATTCTGTCGCTTCGTGCCCGCAGTGCGCACAATTTCGGGGTGCCAGCTCTCCTGCATCAGAAGGGTCAGCAGGGCAAACAGTCCCTCGCAGATCTGCATATCCCGCACGTAATTGTCAGAGGCCGCCAGCGTGTACAGTGCTTCGAGACGGCGGGTGTAGGGTGCGGTATTTTCCGGGTGAAAGCTCGGCTGGCCGCCGCGCTCACGGTATTTTTTGTAGATGGCTGCCATATTCGGGCCGTAAAAGTGCGCCCACCGCAGCTGCCACAAATCGTCGCCCGTATAATGGCGATAGGGGCGGCGGCAGTCGAGAAACACACAATCCCCGGCGCTTAGCACGCGGGTCTCGCCCTCATATTCCAGCGTGCCGCTGCCGCTTTCGACCACAAAAAACAGGTAGGAGGCCAGCCCCTGCCGGGTGCTGGCATGGGGGCTGCGTGCCTGCAGCTGCCCGACCTCCTGCAGATGCACAAGGTTCGATTTTGCAAACGCCGACGGCGTGTAGATCATGCGCCGGGCGTGCACAAGCTCACCGTCAAACAGCGGGGTATCCATCCGCGTCACCTCCCGGAACCAGTATACCAAAAAAGTCAATATAATGCTAGTCTTTTGCAAGATTCCCACTGCCCAAGCATAAAATAATGCGGTACAATAACAAACAAGATACGAAAATCCGCGCAGTACGCTGCGCAAGATACAGATGAAAGGGTAGTAACCTATGAAAAAAGCACTCATCACCGGCATCACCGGCCAGGACGGCAGCTATCTGGCAGAGTTTCTGCTGGAAAAGGGCTACGACGTCCACGGCGTCATCCGCCGCTCCTCCGTCGATTACCGCGAGCGCATCGCCCATCTGGAGGGTCACCCGCACTTCCACCTGCACTACGGCGATCTGAGCGACTCCATGAGCATCCTCTCCGTCGTCAGCACCGTGCGGCCCGACGAGATCTACAACCTCGCCGCCCAGAGCCATGTGCAGGTCAGCTTTGATGTGCCGGAGTTCACCGCCGACGTCGATGCCACCGGCGTGCTGCGCGTGCTGGAGGCTGTGCGCCTGTCCGGCCTCAAGGACACCTGCCGCATCTATCAGGCATCTACATCCGAGCTGTACGGCAAGGTCGAGGAGGTTCCCCAGAACGAGAACACACCGTTCCACCCCTACAGCCCCTACGCCGTCGCCAAGCAGTACGGCTTCTGGATCGTGAAGGAGTACCGCGAGGCGTACAATATGTTCTGCTGCTCGGGCATCCTGTTCAACCACGAGTCCGAGCGCCGCGGCGAGACCTTCGTCACCCGCAAGATCACGCTGGCTGCCGCCCGCATTGCGCAGGGCAAGCAGGATAAGCTGTATCTGGGCAACCTGTCCAGCCTGCGCGACTGGGGCTATGCCAGGGACTACGTCGAGTGCATGTGGCTGATTTTGCAGAACGACAAGCCCGAGGACTTCGTCATCGCCACCGGTGAGCAGCACTCTGTCCGCGAGTTCTGCCAGCTGGCCTTCCACGATGTGGGCATCGAGCTGGAATTTGTCGGCGAGGGCATGAACGAGAAGGGCATCGACAAGGCCACGGGCAAGACGGTCATCGAGGTCAGCCCCGACTTCTACCGCCCGACGGACGTCGTCAACCTCTGGGGCGACCCGTCCAAAGCAAAGCGCGAGCTGGGCTGGAACCCGACCAAGACCACGTTTGAGCAGCTCGTCAAGATCATGGTCGACCACGACATGAAGAAGGTTGCCGTCGAGCGCGCTGAGGAGCACATCAAGACGAACCTGGCTGAGTATCTCGAAAAGGGCGTTATCAAATAATTTATTCAAAAGAGGGTAACTTATTATGATGGACAAAAATGCAAAAATCTACGTTGCCGGGCACCGCGGCATGGTGGGCAGCGCCATCGTGCGTGAGCTGCAGCGCCAGGGCTACAACAATATCATCACCCGCACCCACAAGGAGCTTGACCTCTGCCGTCAGGAAAATGTCGAAAAGTTCTTTGCCGAGGAAAAGCCCGAGTACGTATTCCTTGCCGCGGCCAAGGTCGGCGGCATCGTCGCCAATCAGGAGGCGCTGGCCGATTTCATGTGGTTCAACATGACGCTCGAGATGAACGTCATCCACTCTGCCTGGCAGAACGGCTGCAAGAAGCTGGAGTTCCTCGGCTCGTCCTGCATCTATCCGCGCATGGCTCCGCAGCCGATGAAGGAAAGCTGCCTGCTGACTTCCGAACTTGAAAAGACGAACGAGGCTTACGCCCTCGCCAAAATCAGCGGTCTCAAATACTGCGAGTTCCTGAACCGCCAGTACGGCACGGACTATATCTCGGTCATGCCCACGAACCTGTACGGCCCCAACGATAACTACCACCCGACCCACAGCCATGTGGTTCCCGCACTGATCCGCCGCTTCCATGAGGCGAAGGTCAACGGCGTCGAGAGCGTCACCTGCTGGGGCGACGGCAGCCCGCTGCGCGAGTTTTTGTATGTGGATGATCTCGCAAACCTCTGCGTGTTCCTGATGAACCACTACTCCGGCAACGAGACAGTCAACGCGGGTACCGGCAAGGAGCTGACCATCAAAGAATTGACCGAGCTCGTTGCCAAGGTCGTCGGCTACACCGGCAAGATCGAGTGGGACGCCTCCAAACCCAACGGCACGCCCCGCAAGCTGCTGGACGTCTCCAAGGCGACGAACCTCGGCTGGACCTACAAGACCGAGCTGGAGGACGGCCTGCGCCTGTCCTATGAGGACTTCCTGAACAACCCGATGCGCGCCGAGCGCTGAAAGGAAACGCTATGAATATTATCCTGCTGTCCGGCGGCTCCGGCAAGCGCCTGTGGCCGCTGTCGAACGACATTCGTTCCAAGCAGTTCATCAAAATCTTCAAGACCGCCGACGGGTACGAGTCGATGGTCCAGCGCGTCTACCGCCAGATCAAGGAGGTCGACGCCGACGCCAGCGTGACGATTGCCACCAGCAAGACGCAGGTATCGTCCATTCACAACCAGCTGGACAATTCGGTGGGCGTCTGCGTCGAGCCGTGCCGCCGTGATACCTTCCCGGCCATCGCACTGGCGACAGCCTACCTGCACGACGTCAAGGGCGTCGGCCTTGATGAGGCTGTCGTCGTCTGCCCGGTAGACCCCTATGTCAACAATGACTATTTCGCCGCGCTGAGAACCCTGTCCGAGCTGGCCGGGCAGGGGAACGCGAACCTATCCCTGATGGGCATTGAGCCGACCTACCCGAGCGAAAAGTACGGCTACATTATCCCGCAGAGTGCCGACGCCGTCAGCCCGGTCAAAACGTTTAAAGAGAAGCCCGACGCCGCCACCGCCGAAAAGTACATTGCCCAGGGTGCGCTCTGGAACGGCGGTGTGTTTGCCTACAAACTGCGCTACGTGCTGGACAAGGCCCACGAACTGATCGACTTCACCGATTACAAGGACCTGTTCGATAAGTACGAGACGCTGAAAAAAATCAGCTTCGACTACGCCGTTGTCGAGAATGAGTCCCAAATTCAGGTAATGCGCTTTGCGGGCCAGTGGAAGGATATGGGCACCTGGAACACCCTGACCGAGGCCATGGAGGAGCCGAGCATCGGCAAGGCCATGCTGAACGACACTTGTCAGAACGTCCATGTACTGAACGAGCTGGACGTGCCCGTGCTCTGCATGGGGCTGAAGGACGTCGTCGTCTCGGCCAGCCCGGAGGGCATTTTGGTTTCTGACAAGGAGCAGTCCAGCTACATCAAGCCGTATGTGGACAGCATCCATCAGCAGATCATGTTTGCCGAAAAGTCCTGGGGTTCCTTCCGCGTGCTCGACGTCGAGGACGCGAGCATGACCATCAAGATCACGCTCACCCCCGGCCACGGCATGAACTACCATAGCCATGAGAACCGCGACGAGGTCTGGACCGTCATCTCCGGTACCGGCCATGCGATTCTGGACGGCGTGCGCCGCGACGTGAAGGCAGGGGATATCCTGACGATGCCCGCCGGCTGCCGCCATACGGTCTTTGCCGACAGCGAGCTGAAAATCATCGAGGTTCAGCTCGGTCCGGCCATCAGCGTGGAGGATAAGCAGAAGTATCCGCTGCCGCAGGCTTGACAGCCGGCGCAAACCGCGCTATACTAAATAAGTATTCGCAAAAACACAGCGACGGAGAAAGTATGCACAAGCTGCTTTAGGCAAGAGAGGGCGGTCACCGGCTGCAAGCCGTCTGTAAAGCGCTTATGCGGAAGTTCGCTCCCGAGTGGTGCGCGGGAAAGGCCAAGGCCGAGTAGTGCGCAACGGCTCTGCACCGTTACCGGCAGCAAAGAGTGCCGCGCTTTACAGTGCGGAACACGGGTGGTACCGCGGAGAATTGTATTTTGCAAGGCTTCGTCCCTGATTCAACACAGGGACGGAGCCTTTTTGTTTGCTCCGGCCCTACTTCAAGCAGAGGTGTACTATGGAAGAAAAAATCAAGGAGCTGCGCGCCGCCATTGAGCAGGCCAGCGCAGACGTCACCGACAAAGCCCGGCTTTCTGACTTCTGGCAGAAATACCTGAGCAAGAACGGCGAGGTCGCGGGCCTGACCAAGAGTCTGCGCGATGTCCCCAAGGAGGACCGTCCCGCCGTCGGCAAGACCATCAATGAGTTCAAGCAGTGGGCCGAGGCACAGTATCAGGCCCTGTCCGAGCAGGTCGAAAAGGCCGCGCTCGAGGCCCGCAACGCCGCTGAGACCGTCGACATCACAATGCCCGCCAAGATTCGCCAAACCGGCAGCCTGCACCCGATCACCCTCGTCAAGAATGAGATCATCGACGTGTTCGCCGGTATGGGCTTTGAGATTTACGAGGGCCCCGAGATCGAGGACGACGACCACAACTTTACCCGCCTGAATGTGCCGAAGAACCATCCCGCCCGCGACATGCAGGATACGTTCTACGTCGCAGACGACATTGTGCTGCGCACCCAGACCAGCGGCGGTCAGATCCGCGTCATGGACATGGAAAAGCCCCCCATCAAGGTGCTGGCCCCGGGCCGCGTGTTCCGTTCCGACTCCGATGCGACCCACTCCCCGATGTTCCACCAGATGGAAGGCCTCGTCGTTGACAAGGGCATCACGCTCTGCGACCTGCAGGGAATGCTCGACAAATTCGTCCAGGCTCTGTTCGGTGCAGACGTCAAGACCCGCCTGCGTCCGTCTTACTTCCCGTTCACCGAGCCGAGCGTCGAGGTCGACGTTTCCTGCTTCGAGTGCGGCGGCAAGGGCTGCCCGCTGTGCAAGCACACCGGCTGGATCGAGGTTCTCGGCGCCGGTGTCGTCCACCACAGCGTACTGGAAAACTGCGGCATTGACCCCAACGTCTACTCCGGCTTCGCATTCGGCATCGGCATTGAGCGTATCGCCATGCTGAAGTACGGCATCAACAACATCGGTCTGATGTTTGAAAACGATCTGCGCTTCTTGAAGCAGTTCGAGGATTGACAGGGGAGGAGTACAGAGTATGAAAGTACCATTCAGCTGGTTGAAGCAATATGTTGACATCGACGTCACCGCGCAGGAGCTTGAGGACAAGCTCTTTGGCTGCGGCTTTGAGGTCGAGGAGCTGATCGACCTCGGCGGCGAGATTTCCAAGGTCGTTGTCGGTGTTGTGACCGAGTGTGTCCCGCAGGAGGGCACCCATCTGCACATCTGCAAGGTTGACTGCGGCGAGTACGGCCACGACATCCAGATTTCCACCGGCGCACCCAACGTCTACGCCGGTATGCACACCGCCGCCGCACTCGACGGCTCCACGCTGCCCGGCGGCGTAAAAATCAAGGCGAAGCCCCTGATGGGCGTCGAGTCCAACGGTATGCTGTGCAGCGGTGAGGAACTGGGCCTGAACGATGATCTGTACCCCGGTGCCGAGGTCTACGGCCTGCTCGATTTGCCGAAGGACACTGTCCCCGGCACGCCTATTCAGCAGGTCGTCGGCCTTGACGACTACATTTTTGATATTTCCATCACGGCCAACCGCGCCGACTGCCAGAGTGTGCTCGGCATTGCGCGCGAGGTTGCAGCAGTGCTGAACAAGCCCCTCAAGATGCCCGCCACCGACTACACGGTCAGCGACTATGTGGATCCGCGCCTGTCCATCAGCGTCGAGGCCGAGGATCTCTGCCCGCGCTACATTGGCCATTATGTCCGCAACATCACGCCGGGCGAGTCCCCACGCTGGATGCGCCGTCAGCTGGCCCTGTGCGGTCTGCGCAGCATCTCCAACGTCGTTGACATCACGAACTATGTCATGCTGGAGATTGGCCAGCCCATGCACGCCTTCGACATGGACGCGCTGGAAAGCTGCCAGATCCTCGTCCGCCGCGCCAAAGACGGCGAGAAGATCACAACGCTGGACGAAAAAGAGTTCACCCTGACGCCCAACAACCTCGTCATCTGCGACGGCTCCAAGCCCGTTGCGCTGGCGGGTGTCATGGGCGGCCTGAACAGCGAAATTAAAGATACCACCACCCAGCTGCTGTTTGAGAGCGCCAAGTTCGCCCGCGACAACATCCGCAAGACGGCCCGCGGCCTCGGCCAGAACACCGACGCCTCCAGTCATTACGAGAAGGGTATCTCCGAGTACACCACCGAGCTTGGCATGGCCCGTGCCCTGCACCTGATTCAGGAGCTGGGCTGCGGCGAGGTCACCTCCACCCATTTTGACTGTTCTGCCGGTGCCCCGCGTGAGGGCAAGCGTTTCACGGCCAAGGTCAGCGGCATCAATGCCATCCTCGGAATCACTGTGCCCACCGATGTGATTCTGGACATCCTGAACCGTCTGCAGTTCGAGGTTGAACTCGAAGCCGACGGCGACACGATGCAGGTCGCCGCGCCCCGCTGGCGTGAGGACATCGAGGTCGGTGAGCCCGACCTGGCCGAGGAGGTCATCCGCGAGTACGGCTATGAACACATCGTCCCCACCTTCCTGAAGGCTGCCACTGTCACCACCGGCGGCCTGACCGCCGAGCAGAAGGCGCAGGCCAAGGCCAAGCGCACCATGTGTGCCCAGGGCTTCTACGAGGCCGAGACGCTGGCCTTCTACGCCGACGCTGACCTCGACATGCTGCACATTGCCGCTGACGCGCCGGAGCGTAAGGTCATCCGTATCCTAAACCCCATTTCCTCCCATCTGACCATCATGCGCCCGCTGCTGGCACCGTCCCTGCTGAATGTCGTCGTCGACAACCTGCGCAAGGGCAACGCCGAGGGCCGTCTGTTCGAGATGTCCAACATCTACATCCCGAAGCAGCTGCCCGTCACCGAACTGCCCGAGGAGCGTCTGCATCTGGGCTTTGCTGCCTGGGGCAGTGAGGAGGACTTCTTCGCAGTCAAGGGTGCTGTCGAGAGCTTCGGCGCTGCGTTCGGCGTCGAGCTGACCGTCGAGCGCGCGACGGACGTTGCCTGGCTGCACCCCGGTATTGCCGCTTATATCCTGTGCAAGGGCGAGCGCGTCGGTGTCTTTGGCAAGCTGGCTAATGATGTGACAAGCGAGCTCAAGCTGCCCAAGGACAGCCGCGCCAACCTGAACATCTATCTGGGCGAGATCGACTGGGTCGCGTTCCACGCACTGGTCCCCGCCGCCATCCACTACCAGCCCATCCCCGAGTTTGCCCCGGTCCAGCGTGATCTGGCGCTCGTCGCCCCCGAGAGCATGGAGTGCGGCACCCTCGTCACCGAGATGCAGCGCGCCTGCAAGCAGCTGACCAAGGTCGAGCTGTTCGACATCTACCGCGGCGAAAAGCTCGGCGCGGACAAGAAGAGCATGGCGTTCAGCCTGTCCTTCCAGCCCGCTGACAAGCCGCTGACCCCCGATGAGATCGACCGCTTCGTCAAGAAAATTCTCGGCAACCTGAAGTTCAAACTCGGCATCGAGATCCGCGAGTAATCTGTTTTTGCTGTCCGTCCTGCGCCGCACGGTGCGGGACGGATATTTTTTACAGATTTTTGTGTGATATTTCCCTTGTCTTTTTGCCGCGCAGGTCGTATAGTAAAGATAGTATTGTTTTACAGGAGAATCCATCATGGCAAAGATTCACCGCAGCGATGCACTGCTGCCGCAGGCCCCTTCCGTTCAGGTAAAGGCATCCTATACAGTCACCGATCTGTCGAAGGTTTCTCCGCAGGAACCTGCGGCCTTCTACGACCAGGACAACGACGAGGACTATCGCCGGCGCGAGACCGCGAAGTGCAAAAAAAAGCGCGGTAATCTGCTGTACACCCTCGCGATGATCGTTTTCGCCGCGATTTTCCTCATCAGCGGCGGCCTGTTGGTCAAGCGGTTCCTCGATGACCGCAAGACCGAGAGCGAGTTTGCCGACCTGCAGTCGATGATCGATACCGCGGCGACCCCGGCCCCCGCAGGGGAGAATGTCAACCCCAACGGTGCCAGGTTTGCTGCCCTGCGCGACAAGAACAGCGACTTTATCGGCTGGATCTCCATCGACGGTACCAATCTGGATTTTCCGGTTATGTACGCGCCGGACAACAAGGACTTCTATCTGCGTCATGACTTCAACAAAGCCTACAGCGTCTACGGCGTACCGTACCTGGACGAGCAAACGACGCTCGGGGCCAACGCCGAGAGCGACAACCTGATCATCTACGGCCACAATATGAAAACCGGCACGATCTTCGGCTGCCTGACCGAGTACCGCAGGGCCGACTACTATCAGGAGCACCCCTTCATTGAGTTTGACACCGTCTACGGGGACGCCAAGTATGAGGTGTTCGGTGCGTTCACCATCGATGTCGTCAACGACACCTCGTTTATCTACAACCAGTACATCGACATGGACGAGGACGCCTACAACCGCTATGTGGACCAGGTCATCTCCCGCAGCGACGTGGACAGCGGCATCCGCCCTGCCTACGGTGAGCAGCTGCTGACCCTCTCTACCTGCGAGTATTCGTCCGCCAACGGGCGCTATGTCGTCGTAGCACGTCGGGTCAGTGACTAATTTCCGAAAGTAATTGCATCATGTACTTTAGATTCTTTTGCAAAATGTGCAAAATGTTCTTTCGCTTGCAGATTGCACTTGCTATTCTTCCGGGAATGTGCTATGCTAATAAATGCGCGATAACTTTTGATTCGTTCTTATATGGTGTAAGAAACCGGAAAGGGAGAATGCGCGCAGCGGGCAGCCGTAGCCCTTGACGGCTGCCCGTTTTGTCTTTATGCCGCGCACATCTGTACAAAATCTGCGTAAAGCTATAGACATTTGTACCCAAATGGCATATACTGTAGAAGTATTTTGCTCTAATCCAATAAAATGGAAAGTATAGTTTCAACGCTGTAACAAAGGGAGGATACCTGTTATGTGTGGAATCGTAGGCTTTACCGGCGCGGCACAGGCCGCCCCCATTCTGCTGGACGGCCTGGCCAAGCTGGAATACCGCGGCTATGACTCTGCCGGTATGGCGGTGCAGAACGCCGCCGGCAAGATCGAGGTCGTCAAGGCCAAGGGCCGCCTAAAGGTCCTGAGCGAGATGACCGACGGCGGCAGCGCCGTGCCCGGCAGCTGCGGCATCGGCCATACCCGCTGGGCGACCCATGGCGAGCCGTCCGTCGTCAACGCACACCCGCATTATTCCCGTGACCAGAAGATTGCCGTCGTACACAACGGAATCATTGAAAACTATCAGGAGATCAAGGAGCGTCTGATCAACAAGGGCTTCAGCTTCGTCTCCCAGACCGACACCGAGGTCGTTGCCCAGCTGCTTGACTACTATTACATGGGCGAGTCCGCAGGCAACGCACTGGACGCCATCACCCGCATGATGCTGCATGTCCGCGGCTCCTACGCGCTGGGCGTGCTCTTTGCCGACGAGCCCGGCGTCATCTACGCAGTGCGCAAGGACAGCCCGCTCATCGTCGGCAAGTGCGAGGACGGTGCCATCATCGCCTCCGATGTTCCTGCGCTGCTCAAGTACACCCGCACGGTCTACTACATTGACAATCTCGAGATTGCCCGCCTGACCCCAGACTCCATCGAGTTCTTCAACATCGACAAGGAGCCCATCACCCGCGAGTCCACCACCATTGAGTGGGACGCCGAGGCCGCGGAGAAGGGCGGCTACGAGCACTTCATGATGAAGGAGATCTACGAGCAGCCCGCCGCTGTCCGCGATACGATCTCCCCGCGCCTCAAGGACGGCCAGATCGACCTGTCCGAGCTGGCCCTTGACGAGGAGGCCATCAGGAATGTCCATCGTCTCTACATCATCGGCTGCGGCTCCGCCTACCATGTCGGCATGGCCGCGCGCTATGTGTTTGAGAGCCTGGCCCGCATCCCCGTCGAGGTCGATGTCGCCAGCGAGTTCCGTTACCGCAATCCCGTGCTCGAAAAGGACGCACTCGCTATGGTCATCAGCCAGAGCGGTGAGACCGCCGACACGCTGGCCGCCCTGCGCCTGTGCAAGGAGCGCGGTGTGCGCACCATCGGCATTGTGAACGTCGTCGGCTCCAGCATCGCCCGTGAGGCCGACGCCACAATGTACACCTGGGCCGGCCCGGAAATCTCCGTCGCTACCACCAAAGCCTACAGCACCCAGCTGGCGGCCTGCTACCTGCTGGCTACCGAGTTTGCCCGTGTGCGCGGCACGCTGGCGGACGGCCAGTATGAGCACCTCGTCACCGAGCTGGAGGCTCTGCCAGAGAAGATCGAAAAGACCCTGGCCGACAAGGAGCGTATCCAGTGGTTTGCCAGCAAGTACGCAAACGCCAAGGACGCCTTCTTCATTGGCCGCGGCCTCGACTACGCCGTCGCGCTCGAGGGCAGTTTGAAATTTAAGGAGATCAGCTACATCCACTCCGAGGCGTTCGCCGCGGGCGAGATGAAGCACGGGCCGATTTCTCTGGTCGAGAATGGAACGCTGGTCGTCGGCATCCTGACCCAGCCGGACCTGTTTGAAAAGAGCGTTTCCAACATGGTCGAGGTCAAGAGCCGCGGTGCCTTCCTGATGGGCCTGACCACCTACGGAAATTACAGCATCGAGGACACTGCGGGCTTCACGGTCTACGTGCCCAAGACCGACCCGCACTTTGCCACGAGCCTGTCGGTCATTCCGCTGCAGCTGCTGGCCTACTACGTCAGCTGCGCCAAGGGATTGGATGTCGATAAGCCGCGCAATCTGGCCAAGAGCGTGACCGTCGAGTAAATCGCTTTCGTCCGTTTTACCAAAAATTTACCACGATTTTTATACAATATTAGCCCCATTTGTCTGCCCAAAAGTAGGACAAATGGGGCCTTTTTGTGTTATAATAGTCTATATGACAATTTTGCCGGGCCGTATTGTGCCCGTTTTCAGATAGAAGAACGTATAGTAAGGATGGAATCGATGCAACAGGTCTCAAAACAACTGATAAAAGGGCTTCCGCGCCGCATCGCACTGATGCTGCTGGACTGCGGGCTCATTGTACTTTGCTACTGGCTGGCCGTCATGCTGCGCTTTGACAGCGGCGACGCCTACCGCCGCGTGGAGATACTGCGCGCCATGGCCCCGATGCTCTTATACGTCCTGCCCATTTATATGATCGTGTTCTGGTTCGGCGGACTGTATGAGATCATGTGGGAGTACGCCGGTATGCGCGACCTTGCACGCCTGACCTGCCTTTCCGGGCTGGCGACGGGCATCATCATGCTGTTCGATCTGATCTACCACAGCCGCCCGATCTCCGGCGCGGTGCTGATCTTCGGCGCGGTATTCAACACGGCGGCCATAGCGGGCGTACGGTTCCTGTGGCGTCTGGTCCTGACGGTGCGCAACGCCAAGGCCAACAAGCCGGAGGACAACACGCCATTGCTCATTGTCGGCGCCGGCAACGCCGGTGCGTGGGCCGTCAACCTCTGCAAGACGAAAAATCAGAGCTTCGGCAACCCGGTCTGCATCGTTGACGACGACCTGACCAAAAAGGGCCTGCGCGTGCAGGGCGTACCGGTGCGCGGCACGATCTCCGACATACCGGAGCTGGTGCGCAAATATCATATCCTCGAGATCGTCATTGCCATCACGACGGTCAAGGGTGACCGTTTGAGCGAGATCATCAACCTCTGCAACTCCACCCACTGCCGCGTGCGGATGATCAGTGACCCGCAGGCTGTTGACGAGAACGGCAATCCTGTGGCGGCGGGCTTCCGTGAGCTGAACACGGCGGACTTCCTCTCCCGCGACGAGATCCAGCTGAACAATGCCCAGATCTCCGAGTACCTGCATGACAAGATCGTTCTCGTCACGGGCGGCGGCGGCTCCATCGGCAGCGAGCTTTGCCGTCAGATCATGCGCTACCAGCCCCGCCGTCTGCTGATTTTTGACATCTACGAGAACTGCGCCTATGAGCTGGAAACCGAGCTGAAAAACAAGTACGGCCCCGAGGCTCCTATTATCACTCTCATCGGCTCCATCCGCGATAAAGCACGTCTGGACGATGTGTTCGACACCTATCATCCGTCCGTCGTCTTTCACGCGGCGGCGCACAAGCATGTGCCGCTGATGGAGATCAGCCCCGCCGAGGCCGTCAAGAACAACGTCTTTGGCACCAAGAACCTGCTGACC
>ONZX01001270.1_pt1 | contig 13051 bp, 12 predicted proteins | sample 1671831 | NCBI WGS metagenome assembly ONZX01 (sample SAMN06348197, study PRJEB24527) | human gut metagenome | reverse complement strand
CCTGGATGTGCAAGAGCGACGTCATCAAGGCCGGCGACTGGGCAAAGATCACCGCTCAGAGCAAGGAAGCTGTTGACACCATGCTGGGCCTGCACCTCATCCACGTCGGCATCAACACCGGCAACGAGGAAGAGGCTGCCAAGATCGCAGGCATCATCTCCACCATGCTGAACATGAAGGTCACTCCGGGCAACTCCAGCATCTTCGTGGGCAACAAGGAGTTCGAGATCATGAAGAAGCCGGGCCGCGGCACCAACGGCCACATCGCCATCGGCTGCAACAACGTCGACCGCGCCATCTATCACCTGTCTCAGCGCGGCGTGAAGTTCGACCTCGACAGCAAGAATGTCAAGAACGGCAAGACCGTCGCCTGCTACATGGAGGGCGAGATCGCCGGCTTCGCATTCCACCTGGTCCAGGCCTGAGCCTGAATTTTCCGTCAAGACCCGCCGCGGCGGGATGATCCGATGATACAAACATAAAGGAGAAACACTATGAAAGTCGTTACCTTTGGCGAGCTGATGGTTCGTCTGCAGCCCTTCAACTACGAGCGCTTCGTTCAGGCCAACAGCCTGGAGTTCACCTTCGGCGGCGGCGAGGCTAACGTCGCTGTCTCTCTGGCTAACTACGGCCTGGACGCAGCTTTCGTCACTAAGCTCCCCGCACACGCGATCGGCCAGGCCGCTGTCAACAGCCTGCGCCGCTACGGCGTCGATACCAGCATGATCACCCGCGGCGGTGACCGTGTCGGCATCTACTACAACGAGAAGGGCGCTTCTCAGCGCGGCTCTGTCTGCATCTACGACCGTGCCAACAGCGCGATCCAGCTGGCTCAGCCTTCCGATTTCGACTGGGATAAGATCTTCGAGGGTGTCGATTGGTTCCACTTCACCGGCATCACCCCGGCTCTGGGCGCAAATGTCGTCGAGATCTGCCTGGAGGCCTGCAAGGCTGCTAAGGCTCACGGCGTGAAGATCAGCTGCGACCTGAACTACCGCGGCAAGCTGTGGACCCGTGAGCAGGCCCGCGCTGCCATGACCGACCTGTGCCAGTACGTTGACGTCTGCATCTCCAACGAGGAGGACGCAAAGGACGTGTTCGGCATCGAGGCCGAGGCTACCGATATCTACGGCGGCAAGCTGAACGCTGAGGGCTACAAGAGCGTTGCCAAGCAGCTGGCTGACAAGTTCCACTTCGAGAAGGTCGCTATCACCCTGCGTGAGAGCCACAACGCTTCCGAGAACGGCTGGAGCGCTATGCTGTACGATGTCGCTTCCAACGAGTACTGCTTCTCCAAGAAGTACGAGCTGAAGATCATCGACCGCGTTGGCGGCGGTGACTCCTTCGGCGGCGGCCTGATCTACGCTCTGCTGAACGGCAAGAGCACTCAGGATGCTGTTGAGTTCGCTGTTGCTGCTTCTGCTCTGAAGCACACCATCGAGGGCGACTACAACATGATGACTGTCTCCGAGGTCGAGAAGCTGGCTGGCGGCGACGGTTCCGGCCGTATCCAGCGCTAAGCAGGAAAGGAGATCCGCTATGGATATCCGTTATTCCTGCAACCAGAAAGACTTCAAGCGCTACACCACCGAGGAGATGCGCGACGAGATGCTCATCACCGGCCTGTACAAGGCAGATGAAGTCGTGGCTGTCTACAGCCATGTGGACCGCATGGTCACGCTGGGCTGTATGCCTGTCCACGAGACGGTCTCCATCGACAAGGGCATCGACGTCTGGGCCAACTTTGGCACCCACTATTTCCTCGAGCGCCGCGAGATCGGTATCTTCAACATCGGCAAGGACTCCACGGGCATCGTGGTGGCCGACGGTGTGAAGTACGAGCTGGGCTATAAGGACTGCCTGTATATCACCCAGGGTACCAAGGAAGTTACGTTTGCTTCCGCAGACCCCGAGCATCCGGCAAAGTTCTATATGGTCTCCGCTCCGGCACATTGCTCTTACGAGACCCGCCTCATCAAGATGGCTGATGCAAATCACCGTCCTCTGGGCAGCGTCGAGACCTGCAATAAGCGCACCATCAATCAGTTCATCCACCCCGACGTGCTCAAGACCTGCCAGCTGAGCATGGGCATGACCGAGCTGGAGCCCGGCTCCAACTGGAACACCATGCCCAGCCACACGCATGAGCGCCGGATGGAGATCTACACCTACTTTGAACTGCCCGAGGGGCAGGTGGTGTTCCACATGTGCGGTGAGCCTACCCAGACCCGCCATATCGTGATGCACAACGAGGATGCTGTCATCAGCCCTTCCTGGAGCATCCACAGCGGTGTCGGCACCTCGAACTATACGTTCATCTGGGCTATGGGCGGCGAAAACATGGAGTTTGACGACATGGATAACATCGCTACCACCGACCTGCGCTAAACACAAATAAGACCCCGCACCGGCGATCCGGCGCGGGGTTTTTCAGTAAAGGAGTTCTACTTATGGATCTTACTGCATTTGACCTGAAGGGCAAGGTTGCCCTGGTCACCGGCGGCGCACACGGCATCGGCTTCTCCATTGCCGAGGGCATGGCAAAGTGCGGCGCTACCGTCTGCTTCAACTGCTCCAACGAGGGCAGCCTGGAAAAGGGCCTGGCCGCCTACAAGGCTGCCGGCATCGACGCACACGGCTATGTGGCCGATGTCACCGATGAGGCTGCCGTGAACGCCATGATCGCCCAGATCAAGGCTGAGGTGGGCCCCGTGGACATTCTGGTGAACAACGCCGGTCTGATGAAGCGTGTGCCCATGATCGAGATGAGCCACACCGATTTCCTGCGCGTCATCGACGTGCATGTTGGCGGTGCCTTCAACTGCTCCAAGGCTGTTCTGCCCGATATGATCGCCAAGCGCGAGGGCAAGATCATCAACATCTGCTCCATGATGAGCGAGCTGGGCCGCGAGACTGTCTCCGCCTACGCTGCCGCCAAGGGCGCACTGAAGATGCTGACCCGCAACATCGCCTCCGAGTACGGCGAGTACAACATCCAGTGCAACGGCATGGGCCCCGGCTACATTGCCACCGCCCAGACCGCTCCCCTGCGCGAGATCCAGCCCGATGGCAGCCGCCATCCCTTCGATACCTTCATCTGCGCCAAGACCCCCGCAGGCCGCTGGGGCACCCCCGAGGACATGGTCGGCCCCTGCGTGTTCCTGGCTTCCCACGCTTCCGACTTTGTCAATGGCCAGATCCTGTACGCTGATGGCGGCATCCTGGCTTACATCGGCAAGCAGCCCAAGTAAGTAAAGCACAGCGAAACAGAAAAGACCCTCTCCGTCATTGCCTCGCAATGCCGCCCCTCCCTTTTGGAGGTGCTGGCGGGCATCAGCAGGACGGAGAGGGTCTTTGTATTACTTTTCACACTTTTGTAAAGGATTTGTTATTGTATTCTTCGACACATCCTTGTATAATAGTTGCTTGTGGGCAACCTTTCACGAGAGCTGCCCACGAGAAAAGATTTTCGTCACAAACAAGGAGAGATTACACAATGAAACTCAAGAATGTTGCTGTTGTTGCCGCTGCTCTGGCACTGGCTGTTGGTATGACCGCTTGCGGCGGTTCTGCTTCTTCCACCACCGCTTCTTCCGTTGCTTCCTCCGCTGCCGCTTCCTCTGAGGCTGCAAGCTCTGAGGCAGCTTCCAGCGAGGCTGAGGTCGAGCCCGCCGAGTACACTGTCTACAACACCACCGGCGAGAACGTCACCGACCTGTACCTGTACGTTGCCGGCTCTGAGGACAAGGGCGAGAACCTGGTTGCTGACGGCCTGGCTGACGGCGACAGCGTTGTGCTGACCCTGCCCGAGGACGCTGACAAGAGCGCTGAGTATGTCCTGGAGTTCACCACCGAGAGCGGCGACACCCAGAGCTTCGACACCCTGAGCTACGAGGTTGCTCCCATCTCCCTGCTGAGCGTTGACGCTGCTGCAGGTGCTACCCCCATCAGCTTCACCGCTCCGGAGCAGTAAAAAAACGCAGGCCTGAGCCTGTAACATAAAAACTCCCCTGCACTCCATTTTACCGGAATGCAGGGGAGTTTTTTGCGTATCAAAGGTTTCGCAGCGGGCAGTGCGTTCGTACCAGCGGAGAGAGCTGCAGCCTATATGATAATCAAAAAATCAGTTGATAATTATTTTATTATTTGTGCAGTTTTACCCTTTCCAACCGAGTTATAATGTGGTAAGATAAAAGCACAAAAAGCAGAGACGCTTAGGAGCTTTCCGAAGCGTCTCTGCTTTTTTGTCCGCTTTTTTCTCAGGCCTGCGGTTTGTTCAGATAACGATAAATCGTAGGAACTGAAACCGAAAGCTGGTCTGCGATCTCTGCGACCGCGCCTTTCATCATCAGGATACCGTCTGCATCCAGCTTATGCACTACGCGGATCTTTTCCTGCATGGACATGTGGGCCGGTGCAGTGCCTTCCCTGCTGATGATCTCCGCAATGCGGGAGTGCATTACACTTTCCAGCGGGCTGCTCAGATCCTCAGAAGGCGAATCTTCCGGCGGGGCCGAGAGATTGAATCGATCCAACAGCGCGCGCAGAGCAAGATTCAGTTCCTGTGCAGCGGCAAGTTCCTTGTTGACGCAGAGCATCCCAATGAGCCGTCCCTCGTTCTTGATGAAGTACGTCGAGGAGAGGAATTCCCCGCTCTTGGTTTTTCCTTTATAGTTCAACAGGGATTCGGTATCAGCGTAAGTCCCCTTTTCCTGCAATTCCCGTGCAAGGTCGGTCATGGGGTCGCCCAGTTCACGGCCGGAAATCCCGTTTCCAATGGCGATAATAGACTGTTCCGGGTTGGTCACATCATGGATGACGATCTCACACCCCGGTCCGCACACAGCCGCCAGAAACGGAACGAAATCCGTGTAGCACTTCAGCAATTCCTGATCTGTCACATCGTTGTCCTCCTGTCTTTCCATACAATACACCTGTCATTATTTTATGATATCATTTTTTACGGCAGGACGCAAGTTCGCAAATTGCACAAATCAAACTAATAAATTTCTCATCATCTTGATAATAAATTTATCCAAAAAGTATTTACATCTGCCATGCGGTATTGTATAATCGCATCAACAGATGATAAATTAATTATCATCGCAATTCTGCAATTATCAAATTGAAGGGAGTTATTCTATCATGGCAAAGAATCAGGTATCCTCCCCAGCAGCGCCCGCAGCTATCGGCCCCTACTCTCAGGGTATCGCCGCCACCGGCACAGCCGTCTATGTTTCCGGTCAGCTGCCCATCGACCCCGCTACCGGCACTTTTCCCGCTGATGACATCACCAGCCAGACCCGCCAGTCCCTCGAGAATGTCAAGGCTGTCCTCGCTGCAGCAGGCTATGAGCTGTCCGATGTGGTCAAGACCACCGTTCTGCTCAAGGACATCGCAGACTTCGGCGCAATGAACGAGGTCTACGCATCCTACTTTACCGGTGTCTGCCCGGCACGCAGTGCCTTCCAGGTGGCTGCACTGCCCAAGGGTGCCCGCGTAGAGATCGAGGCCGTTGCAGTCAAGTAACAACACACACTCATTGTAGGAATTGCAAGAAAGGAAGCTGCCATTATGTTGACCAACGAAGAGATCCGTCGTCAGGCCGAATTGCAGCGCGACTACGTTGTTGCATGCCGCCGCACCATCCACCGCTTTGCCGAAGTGAGTGGCACTGAGTTCAAGACCAGTGCCTTCATCGAGGGGGAGATCAAAAAGACCGGCCTGCCTTACGAAAAGGCTGGTGACACCGGCTGGATTGCCATTCTAGATACCGGTAAGCCCGGCCCCCGCATTGCCCTGCGCGCCGATATCGATGCCCTGCCCGTGCCCGAAGAGCCTAACAATCTTGTCGGGCCCCGCGTAGTGATCTCCGATGACCCGCACACCAGCCACGCCTGCGGTCACGATGCCCATTGTGCCATGTTGCTTGGTTCTATGCGCGCTCTTGTAGCTAACCGTGATAAACTAAATGGCATCATTTACTTCTGCTTTGAAGAGGGAGAGGAAAATGGTAAAGGTATCCCGTTCATGCTTAATCAACTTAAAGAGCATGGCGTGGATGTCGTATGGGGTATCCATGTGTACGCAGGTCTTTCATCGGGAAAAATCTGCGTTAGTTCTGGTCCTCGTATGGCAGGTGCCGCAGGAGTCAATATCAATGTTATTGGTAAGGGCGGTCATGGTTCACGTCCAGATATGGCAGCCAATCCGGTTTTCTGCGCGGCAGCCATTTTGACCAATGTCGCCACTGCATGGGTCAATCAGATTTCTGCGGGAAAAACGGTCACTTTAGGTGTAACCAGTATTCGAGGTGGCGAAACAGGCAATGTAATTCCTGATACCGCAAGCATGATTGGCTCTTTACGTTTTTTTGACGACGTAGAAGGAAAGAAAGCAGTTAATGTTTTTAAAAGCGTTGCGGAGCATACCGCTGCTATGAACAATTGCCATGTGGAATTTGGAAAGGATTTTCAGGTTCTTTGTGCGCCTGTCATAAACGACAAATATTATTCCGACATCATTTCCGCTGCTTTGCCGGAGGTACTACCTGAAGGCTTTCAGGTTTCGCCTTGCGAACCATGGTATGCCTCCGAAGCCTTTTCTCGATACCGTGAGATCTGCCCCAGTGTGTTTGCACACCTCGGCATTGATAATCCTACATACGGATCCGGTGCCGCACACCATAACGGCTTCTTCGATGTAGATGAGAATGTGATGCCTACAGGTTTGATTGCTACCATGAAATTCGTCGACACAGTTGAAACTGATACACAAAACACGACAAAAGGAGGAATTTAAAATGGGAAAATCCGAAGAAAAGACTATGAAAAAGAGATCCTTTAAGATGCCCCATCTTCTGTGGATTATGATTGGTATGGTACTGCTTTGCAGCTTGCTGACTTATATTATCCCAGCAGGCCAGTTTGCAATTGATTCAAATGGCAAGGTTCTTGGCGACCAATTCAGCTATTTGAGTGCGCAGACTCCCGTCAGTCCTCTCAAAGCGCTGTTAGATATTTTCCCCGGTCTGACCGGTTCTGCCGCCATTATTTTTATCGTTATGGTGTGCGGTGCATCCATCCAGATTTTTCTCGATACAAAAAGTTTTGATACCCTGCTCGACTGGAGCCTTTATAAAATGCAGGGACGGGGCGAAACCCTTATCATCTCCGTCATGTTCTGTCTGATGGCTTATCTGGGTGGTTTTGGTGGCTCGGATGCCCTGATTGCCGTGATTCCGGTCGGCGTTGTTTTTGCCAAGAAACTACGTCTTGATCCTATCACTGCATTGGCCATCACCCTTTTTGGCACCATGATTGGTTTCGGCACCGGCCCGACCAAGACTTTCGTTGTACAGGGACTGATTGGCGCCCGCCCCTTCGGCGCATTTTTTTCTCGCTTCATCATAATGAACGTAATCATGGTGATTGGTCTTCTCATGGTGCTTTCTTACGTCAAAAAGATTCGTAAGGATCCAACGAAATCTCCCATGTACAGTGCAGGGTGGCATCCGGATGCCTCTGGTTCAACTGAAGAGTTGAAGGAAGCCAGAATGGATGTCCGAACCCTCATCAATCTCATCCTCTTTATTGGTCAATTTGTTTTCATCACTGTTTATGGCATTATTGGTGATTCTTCTCAGATATTTGCGGTCATGGCTACTGTGATGATGTTCGTGGCACTGATTCAAGGCATCATTGCAGGCATGAGCGCAGATGAGATTGCCGTTTCCTTTACAAAAGGTTTAGCCAGTATGGCTTTCGTTGGTTTTGTAATCGGTATGGCAAAAACAGTTTCTATTGTTTTGAGCGATGGCAACATTCTGCATACGATTGTTTACTTTGTCACCCGCCCGCTGATGGGCCTACCTCGTTGGATCAGTTCCATTGGTATGACCCTCGTCATTGCCATCATTAACCCCATCATCCCCTCTGCCACCTCCAAGGCTGCCATCCTTGTGCCTATTCTCAAGCCCATTGGTGAAGCACTTGGCATGCAGCCTGAGCTGATTGTCCAGGCCTTCCAGTTCGGCGACGGCTTCACCAATCTCGTTTCTCCCCTGCTGGGCTGGACCGTAGGCGGCATCGCCATGGCAAACGTACCCTTTGATAAATGGTTCAAGTGGGCTTTTCCGAAAGTTTTGATTCTGATTGCGATTTCTTGTGCTATAATGTTCATAATGACCATTACCGGCTGGACAGGTGCATTCTGATTCGGCCTGAACAGAAAGGATGTTTCAAACTATGAAGTACGATTTCACTTCCATCATGGACCGCCATGGCAAGGATGCAACCGCCATCGATGGTCTGGGCTCGACGCCCGGCTTCACCCCCGATCTGCCCAAGGAAGGCTATGATGCCATTCCCATGTGGGTGGCAGACATGAACTTCCCCACTGTGCCCACCATCCCCGAGGCCATCATCGAACGTGCAAAGCATCCCGCCTACGGTTACTTCCAGCCCACTGATGCATACTTTGACTCCATCATCAAGTGGCATGAGACCCGCAACGATGTCAAGGGTCTGACCAAAGAGTGCATCGGCTACGAAAACGGCGTTCTGGGCGGTGTTGTCTCTGCACTGACCTGCTATGCCGCCCCCGGTGATGCCGTGCTGCTGCACAGCCCCACCTACATCGGCTTCACCATGTGCATTGAGAACAACGGTTATAAGATCGTCCACAGCCCGCTGGTCAAGGACGAAAACGGCATCTGGCGGATGGACTACGAGGACATGGATGCCAAGATCAAGGCAAACCACATCCACGTTGCCGTGTTCTGCAGCCCTCACAATCCCTGCGGCCGTGTCTGGGAACGCTGGGAGATCGAGAAGGCCATGGAAGTCTACAAGGCAAACGATTGTATCGTGATCTCTGACGAAATCTGGTCTGACATCATTCTGGAAGGCCACAAGCACATTCCCACCCAGTCTGTCAGCGAGGATGCACGGATGCGCACTGTCGCTGTCTATGCGCCCTCCAAGACCTTCAACCTGGCCGGTCTGGTGGGCAGCTACCATATCATCTATAACCCCACCATCCGTGACCGCGTGGTCGCCAAGAGCAGCAAGCCCCACTATAACGATATGAACGTCCTGTCCATGCACGCCCTGATCGGTGCCTACAAGCCCGAAGGTTACGAGTGGGTCGATGAGCTGCGTCAGACTATTACCGGCAATGTGGATTACGCCTGCGATTACATCACAAAGCATTTTGAGGGTGTGACCGTCTCCAAGCCTGAGGGCACTTACATGCTGTTCGTGGACTGCACCGAATGGTGCGAGAAGCACGGCAAGACCATTCAGGAACTGGAAAAGGCTTGCTGGAACGTAGGCGTTGCGATCCAGGATGGCCGGATGTTCCACGGCCCCTGCTCCATCCGCATGAACCTGGCTCTGCCCCTGTCCCGCGTGAAGGAAGCCTTCGACCGTCTGGACAAGCATGTGTTCAACGGAGAGTGGGTGTGAGTTATGGCTGCTGAAACTGCTGCCCGCCTGACGGTGGGTAAGGTGATGCCCAACTTCACCTATGACACACCTTTTGCAACTGGTCTGACTCTGTCCGACACAGTGCAGAAAACCCCGAAAACAGCTCTGCTCTTCCTGCGCTACTACGGCTGCACCCTCTGCCAGTACGACATCCATCAGCTGGCCGAGAACTACCATCAGATCACCGATGTAGGCGGTCAAGTCATCGTTGTCCTGCAATCCGACCCCGCCGGGCTGGCGCAGGAGCTGCAGCCCGATACTTTCCCCTTCTCCATCCTGTGTGATCCGAACGCCGCTCTGTATGAACGCTTTGGCATCCAGCCCGCGGCCTCTATGGCCAAGATGGCTGATGCCGGGACGATGTTGAAGATTGCCAAAGCAACTGCCGCAGGCTACAAGCACGGTGCCTACGAGGGCAACGAGCTGCAGCTGCCTGCCTGCTTTGTGGTGGACAAGGAGCGGAAGATCCTCTACGCCCACTACGGCAAGAGCGCCGGAGACACCCCCGATGCCCGCACCCTGGCCAGCCTCCTCAAATGACATTTCTCCCTTTTTACCAGCATAACCTCTGAGACCCTCTTCTATCAGCAAGACAAACGCCGCATGGCTTCCTCCCCGGAGCACATGCGGCGTTTGTCTTTTCTGTTATCTCAAAAAGAAAGGGACTTCAAGCTTAGACCTTCTCAATGGTGATGGTCCACTCGCTGGTCATGGCCTCATCGGGCTCCAGCACCTCGTGCTTGCCCTCTTCGTTCACGCTGTTGGCCCAGCCGTTCCAGGGCTCCATGCAGACAAAGTTTTCGGCATCCTGCTGCCACAGCACACCGTTGGTAAAGCTCTCGTCAGCATCCACGGTGACCTTATGGCCGTTGCCCTTATCCGTAAAGGTCATGGGGAACTCCACGCCGGTCATCAGGCGGATGGAGTTGTCAGTGCCTTCCTTGCGGGTCAGGGTGATCTTCTCGGGTGCGGCAGGCTGCTCGCCCTTGGCATCCTCGGAGCAGGTGGCACACTTGATGTCAAAGTCCACATTCTCCAGAGCAGAAGCCACAAAGTAGGGATGATAACCAAAGCTGAAGGGCATCGGAACATCGCCCTCATTGATCACGGTCATGCTCAGGGAAGCGGTGTTGCCCTGCAGGTTGTAGTTCATCAGGACAGTGAAATCGAAGGGGTAGAGGAACTTGGTCAAGGGGCTGGACTCCAGGATCAGGGTCACGCCGTCGGGGCCGACGCTCTCCACTTCCCAGGGGCACAGGTCAGCCATACCGTGGATCTCCATGGGGTAGGCCTGGCCGTTGAAGATGTGTACGCCGTTGTCGGGCTTGCCGCAGTTGGGGAACAGCACAGGGATGCCGAAGCGGGGGCGGTTGCACTCGCTGAAGTTGGGGCGGCGGGTCCAGATGTACTCGTCGCCGTCCAGGGTAAAGCCGGTGACCATGCCGCCGCGCTCGGGGGTGATGGTCAGGGCAGTTTTTGCCACGGGGTCGGTGATGACATACTGCTCAAAGCATGCGCCGCCCTCGGTGACGTACTGGGTGGTGATCTGGTTCATAAGTTGTACCTCCATATCATTTGATACAAAAAGGCCGCCGTACGCGCAAAAAGCACGCACAGCAGCCATTTTTCAATTAAAGAACAACGCCATCCTTGAAGATGGAGATCTCGCGGAAGCCGTGCTTCTCGGCCTTGGTCTGCTCACCGCCTGCAACGCGGATGACCAGATCCAGCAGGTCGCGGGCGACCTCATCAATGGTCTTTTCGCCATCCGCAATGACACCGGTGTTGAAGTCGATCCAGCCGGACTTCTTCTCGGCAAGCGGGGTGTTGGTGGAGATCTTCAGGGTGGGGGCCGGGGCAGAGAACGGGGTGCCGCGGCCGGTGGAGAAGAGGATCAGGTGAGCGCCTGCAGCGGTCATGGCCGTCGCGGACACCAGATCGTTGCCGGGGCCGTAGAGCATGTTCAGGCCCTTGGTCACCACGGGGTCACCGTAGCCGATGACATCCATGATTGGGGCAGTGCCGCCCTTCTGGACACAGCCGCAGCTCTTGTCCTCCAGGGTGGTGATGCCGCCCTGCTTGTTGCCCGGAGAGGGGTTGTCGTAAACCACCTCGTTGTGGCTGATGAAGTATTCCTTGAAACCGTTGATCATGTGCTCGGCCTTGACGAATACCTCCTTGTTGATGCAGCGGTCCATCAGGAAGCCCTCGGCACCGAACATCTCGGGCACCTCGGTCAGGACGGTGGAACCGCCGCGCTGGCCCATCATGTCGGAGAAGCGGCCAATGGTGGGGTTGGCGGTGATGCCGGACAGGCCGTCCGAGCCGCCGCACTTCATGCCCACCACCAGCTCGCTCACAGGGATAGGCTCACGCTTGAACTGACCGGCGTAAGCAGCCAGCTCTTTCAGGATCTCACGGGCGGCGGTGAACTCGTCGTCCACATCCTGGCAGGTCAGGAACTTGACCCGGTCGTGGTCATACTCGCCCAGCTCTTCCACGAACTGATCGTGCTGCAGGTTTTCGCAGCCCAGATGCAGCACCAGAACAGCGGCGGCATTGGGGTGGCGGACCAGCGCGGCCAGCAGCTTGCGGGTCTGGGCATGGTCGTGGCCGGTCTGGCTGCAGCCAAACGGATGGGTAAAGGTGTACAGGCCCTCAATGGAGCCGGTGACCAGATCCTGGTTGTCGTTCACCATCTTCTTGGCGATGTCGTTGACACAGCCGACCGTGGGAATGATCCAGATCTCGTTGCGGATGGCGGCACGGCCATCCTTGCGGCGGAAGCCCATAAAGGTCTCGGGCTCCACCTTGGGCAGGGGGGCCAGGTCGGGGGCGGGGTGATAGCTGTACTCCACCTCACCGGACAGGTTGGTGTGGACATTGTGGGTGTGCATCCAGGTGCCCGGCTCGGCATCGGCGGTCGCGTGGCCGATGGGGAAACCGTACTTGATGACATTTTCACCATTCTTGATGGGCTTTACTGCCATCTTGTGGCCCTGAGGGATATCCTCCAGCGCGGTCACGGCAAGGCCGTCCACCTCCACCAGAGTACCCTTGGCAATGGGGTGCAGTGCAACCACCACGTTGTCAATGGGGCTGATATGAATCGCCTGCGGCATAGTTATTCTCCTTAATGACATTTACAAAGCACAAGGAGGCCGCTGCCCAAAGCAGCAGCCCCTTGTTGTGCAGGTGATATTCCAGCTTACAGGCAGCTCTTGTAGGCAGCTTCGGCACCCTGGGTGCGGATCAGCTCCAGATCAGCCAGAACAGCGGCCTCCAGGCCCTCGATCTTGGTCAGATCCTGATCCCACATCTGGGTGTTGGTCAGAACGGCGTGCACCAGCTGAGCGTCGGTGTCGTCCTTGTGTGCATAGTAGAAGTCCAGTGCCCATGCGTCATCCTGGATCTTGTAGGTGTTGCCTGCGGGGCGCTTGCAGATCAGGCCGTCGGCAGTGCGCTCCTGGATATCATTGGAGTAGAAGGCAATATAAGCAGCCAGGCTCATGGTCAGGCACTTGGGCAGCTGCTTCTGCTCCTCGATGTAAGCCAGGAAGGAA
>ONZX01001267.1_pt1 | contig 13069 bp, 6 predicted proteins | sample 1671831 | NCBI WGS metagenome assembly ONZX01 (sample SAMN06348197, study PRJEB24527) | human gut metagenome | reverse complement strand
AAAATAGTAATTGCTATTATTGGGCAATTATGCTATAATTTCACCATACTGGCTCTAACTATTATGAATAATACATAAAAGGACAGTAACATCTATTTTAGGAGGAATTTCCTGTGAAAGCATACACTTCAAACAACATACGTAATATTGCCGTGCTCGGCCACGGCGGAAAGGGCAAAACAACGCTGTGCGAAGCTATGCTTTACATAGCCGGCGCTTCGGACAGACTCGGCAGAGTTGCCGACGGTAACACCGTTCTCGACTTTGATTCCGAGGAAAAACGCCGCAAGTCGTCCGTCTCTTCCGCCATAGCGGCACTTGAATGGGATAACACAAAGCTCAATATTATAGATGCTCCCGGTCTTTTCGACTTTGAGGGCGGTGCAGCCGAGGCAGTCAGAGCCGCCGAGGCGGTGCTTATAGTCACTTCGGCAGGCTCAGGCGTTGACGTGGGTACGGAAAAAGCATTCCGTGCCGCAGAAAAAAAGGGTGCGGCGAAATTCTTTGCCGTCACCAAAACCGATTCCGACCACAGAAACTTTTACAAGACCTTTGACGCCTTAAAAGAGGTTTACGGCAACAAGCTCTGCCCGACAATAATCCCGTATATGGAGGGCAATATTACAAAGTGCTATGTTAATCTTATGACCGGTATGGCGTTTTCATACGACGAAAACGGCAAAGCGACCAAGGTTCCCGTACCCGAGGACAGCGTTATTGAAGAGATGACCTCGGCATTTATGGAGGCTGTCGCAACCACCGACGACGCTCTTATGGAAAAATTCTTCGAGGGTGAGAAATTCACCAAGGAGGAAATATTAAAGGGTCTTTGCATAGGTATTTTCGACGGCTCGATTTACCCCGTATACGCGGTATCCGGTCTTACCTGCGCAGGCGTTGATCAGCTGCTTTACGGCCTTGCGTGGTCCGCACCCGGTGCATTCGGTTATGCAGGCGAAAAATGCACCTACGAAAACGGCGAGGAGGGTATTTTACCCTGCGACGAAAACGGTCCGCTCGCAGCCGTCTGCTTCAAGACGATAGCAGACCCGTTTGTAGGCAAGATGTCGTTCTTCAAGGTTGTTTCCGGCAAGCTCGCGCCCGACACCGCGGCATACAATTTCCGCACGGGCGAAATCGAGAAAATGGGTAAAATCGTATTTGTAAAAGGCGCAAAGCAGGAGGACGCCCCCGCAATCATCGCAGGCGATATAGGCGTTGTCACAAAAATGGCAGGCGTTAAAACGGGCGACACGCTCTGTGACCCGAAAAACATACTCAAGCTCGCCGGAGTCGATTTCCCGAAGCCGTGCCTTTCGATGGCTGTTAAGGTGTCGAAAAAGGGTGAGGAAGAAAAGGTTGCCGCAGGTCTTACAAGGCTTATGGAGGAAGACCCGACAATCACCTTTGCGCTTAACAAGGAGACAAGGGAACAGGTGCTCTCGGGTCTCGGCGAACAGCATCTTGACGTAATCGTTTCAAAGCTTAAAAACAAATTCGGCGTAGACGTAACGCTTGAGCTCCCGAAGGTCGCATACCGCGAGACTATCAGAAAGCCGGTAGAGGCACAGGGCAAGCACAAGAAGCAGTCTGGCGGTCACGGCCAATTCGGCGATGTTTGGATAAAATTCGAGCCGTGCGACAGCGACGATCTCGTATTCGAAACCGCGGTAGTCGGCGGAGCCGTTCCGAAAAACTACTTCCCGGCAGTCGAAAAAGGGCTTCGTGACTGCGTTGCAAAGGGATTCGCGGCAGGCTATCCGATGGTAGGTCTTAAAGCCACGCTCTATGACGGCTCTTACCACCCCGTTGATTCCTCGGAAATGGCGTTTAAAACAGCCGCTTCGCTCGCATATAAAAATGCGATGCCGAAGGCAGGCGTTGCCATACTTGAGCCGATAGGCACTCTCACAGCCTATATGCCCGACGAAAACCTCGGCGACATCATGGGCGACGTTACAAAGCGTCGCGGCAGAGTGCTCGGTATGGGCGCTTCGGAGGAAAAGGGTATGCAGGAGCTTACCGCCGAGGTCCCGATAGCCGAGATGGGCGATTTCACAACGGTGCTTCGCTCCGTCACGGCAGGCAGGGGACATTACACTCTCTCATTTGCCCGCTATGAGCAGGCTCCGCAGCCGGTTGCCGACAAGGTAATTGCCGACCGCGCGGCTGAAAACGAAGAATAAACAGCAATCGGGGAACGGTTTTTGCCGAGCTGCGGCGAGGATTGTTCCCCTCTTTTTGCCGTTTGGTATTGAAAAAATCGTCAAATATGGTAGAATAATATAAATACTTTTAGTTCAAGGGGTTTTGGAAATGAACAAAAAAACCGTGTTTAAACTTTCTGCGGCTGCGATTTGTGTTTTGCTTTCGGCCTGCATGCTTTTTGCCTGCGGTAAAAAACAAAAGGATTTTGAAACAGACACGTCAGCTCCGGTCACCACAGCGGAGCCTGCCGCCGCGACAGATGTAAATCCGCTTACCGGTCTTACGGGTCTCCCCGAAAGCAGCATAGGCAAGCGTCCCGTTTGCGTAATGGTTGAGAACTCACCCGAAGCGCGTCCGCAATGGGGCCTTTGCTCTCCCGACATCGTAGTCGAGGGCGAGGTTGAGGGCGGCATCACAAGAATGATGTGGATGTATGCCAACATTTCCTCGGCGCCGAAAATCGGCCCCACAAGAAGCGCACGTCACGACTATGTTGAGCTCGCCGAGGGATTTGACGCCATTTATGTGCATTTCGGCGGCAGCAATCTCGCTTATGACAAAATCTCCGCAGATAAAGTTGATGATATCGACGGAATGAAAGCCGGCAGTTACTTTGCGCGCGACAAGGCAAGAAAGGTATCTAAAGAGCACACAGCTTACACAACAGGCGAAAATCTTTTAAAGGCAATCGCGGATAAGGGCTTCCGCACCGACGTTAAGTCGGGCTACGGCTCACCGTTTACCTTTGCTTCGTCAAAGAGAACGCTTTCGGGCGGCGCCTGCAACTCTGTTCTTGCGGTATTCTCCGGCAACTACAAGCACACCTTTAAGTACAATGCGAACGACGGTCTCTATTACAACAATATGAATTCAGACCCGATGAAGGACGCCGACGGCAACACCATGGCCGTTACAAACGTAATTATCCTCTACACGGGAGTCACAGGACCCATTGACGCGTCCAAGCACGTTGACTGGGATCTCAAGGGCGGCAGCGGCGTCTATGTTTCCAACGGAACATATGAAAACATAAAATGGACAAAGGGCGACGCATCTTCTCCTCTCAAGCTTCAGGCAGAGGACGGCAGCGACCTTCAGCTCAACACCGGTAAATCCTGGATAGGCTTTGTCAGAAGCGACAATGCAGGCTCAACCGTTATAGGCTGATAAAAAGTTAAAATCACAAAAGTCCACCGGTCTGTATTAACGACAGATCGGGGATTTTTTTGCCTATTTCAAAACAGCTGCGGTCTTTATCACAGCTACGCACACTCGCTTTTATTTGAAGTTCCGCGCAGTCACTCCGAAGTGGTTGTGCGGCGGACTTGCCGCAAGCCGGAGGGATTCGCCTCCCTTGTAAATGGAGGTGGGTTGCCGTCAAGGCAAGCCGGAGGGATTTTCTCAAAAAAGATTACAAAAAAGTGCATTACTTTTTAATCCCTCAGTCATCTTCGATGACAGCTCCCTTTACAAGGGAGCCTGAACAATCCCTCAGTCCGCTCGTGGACTCGCGTCCAGCTCCTGACGGGAGAGAGTCCCCTTTGTCACTACGTGACATTTCCCCACACCGTGGGGAATCACCCTTTTCAAGGGAGCCTTTTTTGTCGCTCCGCGACATTTCCCCACACCGTGGGGAATCACCCTATTTGAGGGAGCCTAAAAGCCCTCTGTTTTTACCCGAAAATACCGTAAAAATGTTCAAAACCGTGTTCAATACTTGTCAAAAAGTTCAAAACTCGAAAACGTTAACAATTTGTTCATAATTTTACAACAACATTGCCAATTTTGTTTGCCACTTTTGCCCAAAAATAACAATTCTATTTGTTCAATACAGAAAATCATCAAATTTGTGTGAACAATTTATTGACTTTTTTCGTTTAAAATTCTATACTTTAACTAACCATAGGAATGGTGTAATAGGGCGAAGTGCCCCCTTTTTTGAGGGAGCGCTGCCGCACGGCTGATTTACCGTGCAGTTTCCATCCCGTTTTGATACACATCCTACGGTAATATGCTCGGGTGTGTATCATCAGTTTTCCACCGATTCATTTTTACGGAAGTGGAAACGGTGGAAACCGACCGAGTTAACGTGCCGAAATCGGTTTGCTTTCTTGTAAATCAAAGAGCGGTCAGAAGTACAGCGGATTTTGTGCGAGGAATTGTTGCGGGGAGTGCCGCCCGCAGAAAAAATCAGGTACGCATACATGGTTTTAATGTAAATCTTTTTAGGAGGAAAAAACACGTATGAAAAAATCTACCAAATTGTTAAGTGTCATCTTGGCAGTTGTCATGATTTTCTCAACTATGTCCGTAATGGCGTTTGCCGCAAAGACGAAGTATCAGACCTCTGATAACCTTACCGCTCTTGACGCATACAGCCCGGACGGCGCGGTAACAAGACTCTCTACCGAAGAGAGAATGTCAGTCGTATTTGACTTTCTCGATGTTACCCTTGCCGCCGCGAACATAAACATGGGCGATGTTATTAACACTGCAGGTTTGCGCCTTGTTATCGACCTTCGCTCGGTTAATGCTCTTTGCGGAACCATCGACAGCGCACAGGCTCTTCTTAACAACGGACTTGTTAAGCTTGTCAAAGGCTTGCTCGGCATAGTTAAAGACGCTAACCTTAAAAACTGGAAGTCGGGCATGACAAGAGAAAAGAACGCTCAGCTTGACATAGTCAACGGCATTGCAACTCTTCTTAACGACAACGCAGGTCTCGTTAAAAAGGTTATCAACGACGGCAAACTCGACGTCGGCATTATCGGCAACTTTGTTGATATCTCCGGCGTTAATAAGTACCTCTCGGATCTTCCGGGTATGTTAAAAGGCCTCGTTTATCCGATGTTCGCAAGAGTTGACGATGACATGACGCTCATCAACACTTATTCAACAACAACCGCAAATCCCGACACTCTTGTCAAGAAGGTCCTCATCAACGCTATGTCTAAGCCGCAGAGCTATACTTCTTATAAAGAAGACGCTTCCGGCAACTGCATAAGCAATCACATTGCTCTTCCGACAAGCGCTAAAGCAGGTCTTCGCGATTATTATGTTAAGGATTCAGACTCTAAGGGTGCTTACATCGAGGTATTTGAATATGATACCGACAAGAAGATGTATGTAGCTCAGGAAGAGAAGTATTATAAGACTGAAGAAACCGATATGGAAGGCAAAGGCACAGGCGTTTATGTTTACGCTAACGCTGCCGGCGAAAACGTAAAATATTACGTTAAGGACAGCTACTTCCTTCCCTCACTTGCCACAAGCGGTAAGGTTTCCGAAATCTTCAATCTTGACAGCAATACTTTTGTTTCGGCTCTCTATCAGATAGCTCCCTATGTATTTAAGGATCTTGCTCCCGTTGTTCTCAACGGCTCGGTTAAGATGCTTCTTGCACAGTGGTTCGGCGCTGAAAAGACCGAGCTCTTCGGCGGCAAGGCTTCAGAGGCCACCGCTGTTCTCGCTAAGCTTCCGTCAGATGTAAAGGCATTCTATTCTAAGGCTGCCGGCACATACAACTGGGAGTGGTCGGACTTCACAATAGGCTCCGACGGCAACGGCTATTATCGCCTTGTCAGCAAAGACGGTCTCACAGAGACCTGGCTCAAGTTTGATATGTCCACCGCTAATTCGTTCGCTAAGCTCATTAACTGGAACTACACCATCTCCGGTGATTTCGTTGACGAGTTTATGCCCACAGCTGCAAACAACGGCTCCGTTACTGCTTCGGCAGCGGGTTATACCACCGTTCTTGCGGCACTCAACGATTTTGTCGGCAAGGCAATCGACACAATGCTTTCGGATACTGCAAAGGCTGCAATCAATTGGACAAAGGGCGATAATACAAAGCTCATTCCCAATCTTCGCAAGGCTCTTCAGTATGTAGCAGCTTATAACCCCGAGTATCTCTTCGGTACCGGCTATGAGACTGTTTATGCAGGCTACTATGACACAGTTGTAGATAAGTCCGCTTCCAATCAGGATGTTGTTACCGCTCTCGGCGCAATCGGCGTTAAGGCTCTTATGCCTCAGATAATTCTCCCGTCGGCTGCCGAGCTCAAGGGACAGAACGTAACCGCTCTTCTCGCTTGCGTAATTCGTGAGCTTGCAACTCAGTTCGTTCCGACTTACAACTATGACGCACTTATTTATGCCGATTACAACTCGAAGACCCTCGTAAAGGGTAAGGACAGCGGCTATTGGCTCGATGTTATCTTTACCATGGGCACCGACATCGGTATGAAGTATCTCTCCAAGCTTGCCGACCTCGGCTCCGATAAGGCTGGCGGCTACCAATTTGAAGCCTCCAAGACTTATAAGCTTGCGGACTTCGAAAAGAACACACGCGCTTGGGAAAAGACCATTGACTGGATAATCGACTGGGCTCTCACCTCTGACAACGAGTGGTGCTGGAAGTTCCAGAAGCTCATCAACACCGGCGACCTTGACCTCGACCTTGCTACCGCACAGGATCCGTGGGTTAAGCTCGACAAGATTATCCGCGACGTTCTTCCTGTTGAGAAGATAATCAACGAAACCGCTGCTGACGGTAAGACCTTCCTTGAGACTGTTCTCAGAGAAGACATTATCGACAGACTTCTCAACCTTGACGTAAGCAAGCTCCTCGGTACAAACAGCGTTACGGGCATACTCAATATTCCTGCTAACAGCACTCTCAGAACCGAGGCTATGTATCCCGCAGTATTCAGAATCGTAAGAGAACTCCTTAACAAGGTTCTCGGCAAGGTATGCGGCAACACCGCTCTTATCGCCGATTCTTACAATTCAATTGACGCTATTCTTCAGAAGAGCTCTATTGCAGACCTCGCAGAGAAATTGATTTCAGGTATTGCCTATGCCGTTAAAACAGGCGGTCTTCTTGACGTAGCTCTTCCGTTCGTAAACTTCTTCCTCGGCTGGACTACTAACGCTCAGTCCTATGCTGAGCCTAAGCTTACAATAGATAAGGGTACACTTAACTATGTACAGCTTACAAACGGCCAGATGAATACTACTCTTAAGGTAACAAACGCATCTGCAGGTATGCTCTTAAAGCACGGCGATACATATGATCATCCTTATATGCTCACTCTTAAGTCTGTTACCGTTAACGGCACCGAAATGCTCACCGCCGCCGACAAGAAACCACTTTCACCGTATGAGAGCAAAGATGTTACTCTTAACGCGGCAGTTCACACAGACAGCCTTGTAAAGGTAACCGCTGTTTACAGCTTCACCTTCAAGGACGGTACTGCTTACGACGGCGACATTACTTCCACTACCTTTGAGTATGCAACCAACGATACAGCCGATACCGTCGGCTCCCCTTGGGATTCTGGTGAGAAGAAAGCTACATACTTAGCTGTTGATTACGTTAAAATGAAAGGCGCAACCACCACCGACTGCCTCGTAACAAATCCGTCGGCTCTTGCTTCTGCTATTTCAAACATTGCCGTAACTTGGACCAATACAAGAGATACTGATTGCAAGTTCACCAAGGGTTCTATTTCCGGCTTTGACGCAAATTACTTTGAGTCCTCGGGTCAGGCCGAGGCGCTTGTAAATAAGACCTTCCTTAAGTATGTGAAGGATGATGATAGTTATACCGGTAACATTGTTACCGTTAACCCGCTCAGACTTAAATCTGATGTTGACGCAGCGACGGTTCCCTCGGGTGCCACATACGATCTCGGTAATCAAGCTGTAACTGTATCCGGTTCGCATAGGAACAGAACCAGAACACTTGATATGTCTGCTCCTCTCGGCACACTCTATTATTACAACGGCACCAATGTTAAGAATGCCGTTGACAGCGAGTTCAAGGCTAACCGCGATTCTTCTAAGTATCCGGCAGAGGCTTGGAAAACTTACTGGACAGCTCTTACCGCTGCTGCTAAGCTCGCTTACGGCCCGTTCAAGAAGGCTAACATCGGCAATTACAGTGACGACAATCTCACTGCAGCCGTAACCGCTCTTGAAACCGCCGCTAAGGCTCTTGATACAGCAAGCACAACACCTGCAAGCGGTTCAGCAACCGTTACACCGGCTCCCATTGAGGATGCTCTTAAGGCTGCCGGCGACATCAACTATCAGAACTTCGACCTCTATGCTTATTGGGCTTACGAAAAGGCAATGAAAGCCGGCAACGCTATCATTGACGCTTACAAGGGCCCCGTAGCTCCCGAAAAGTACATTGACGGCAGCTCACTTTCAGAGGCTGAAATTACTGCTATTGCCAACAAGGCAAACGCTACATATAAGAGTGCTATCGTAGCTTCCATGAAGGCTCCTTCAACCGAAGCTCAGAACGCTTATATGGATGCCGTAAAGGCTTACAAGGCTCCCAGTTATTCAGAGCTTGAAGTCCTTAACAGCGCTAAGAACATTGCTTGGTATGCAAGCTTCCTGAAGAGCGCTGCGGTTAAAACCGAAAAGCAGTTCCTTGCTAAAGAAATTGCTGCGGCTAAGGCTCAGGGCTACAAAGAGGCTGATTACACAGCAGGCTCTTATGCAAGATACACCAAGGCTCTTGCAGCTGCCGAGGCATTAAATGCCAACGCAAATGCTCTTCAGTCCGAGGTATTCGATGTTAAGTATGAGCTTGAAATCGCTCAGCGCGCTCTTATGCCGAAATCGGCTTCTGCCCTCGAGGCAGGTGCTTACACCGAGCTTGAGGCAGTTATAGCTCAGGCTAAGTCAATATTCACTGAAAACAGTGCATATACATTTGACGCATCAAAGGCTGACGGCCTTTCAAAGACCGAAGCTTATGCTAAGCTCATTTCCGTACTCGGCTATGAGTACACCGATGAGAAGGGCAACACAGCAAACCTTTACAGCGGCTCCGCTGAAAACTATGCTGCAAATGACCGCTTCTATTCAAATGTTGTAGCAGCTCAGATTGACGCTGTTATCACAAACCTCAAGAATGCTATGGCTCCGTTCGTATGCAAGTACGTAGCAGTTCCCACCACAGCGGGTTCAAATGAGGGCGTTTCCGTAACAGAGAACGCTTCTCTCATCACCGGCGTAACACCCGGCTCGCTCGCTACTGCCGGCGACATACTCGCAAGAGTAACGGCTAAGGATTCTTCGGCTACAACTCTTAATGTTGCCGCTAACGCTGCAGGCCTCTATGGTACAGGCGCTACCGCAACACTCAGCCTTAAGTCGAGCGGTGCTCCGGTTGCTATCTACACAGTCGTTATCTACGGCGATGTAAACGGCGACGGTGTTGTTGACGGATTCGATGCTTCCTCCATGGACCTCGCAATCAACAACAAAGCTGCTCTCACAGGCGCTTATAAGACTGCAGGCGGCCTTGCTACCGGTAAGGTTGACCTCGCTAACTACGGCCTTGTAGTTGACGCTGCTTACGGCGGAACTGCAATCGCTCAGAAGTAATTTCCTTTAATTACTTAAGTTAAAACCCGGTGGGGGAGTTTTCTCCCCCACAAGGGCGTATGTAATGGGATATTCTTAAAAAGATTAGAGCATATACTTTAAAAGTGCGGCGGAATAGTTTTGTGAAAAAACGGTACAAAGCTTGTAAGCCCGCAAGGAAATAACTTTATTTGTGATAGCGTAAGGGATATTTTCTTTCGGCGTGCCATTTTTATTCACAAATTATTGACATTGTGCTCTCAAAAGTGTATATTTAATATTGATTAAGAATAGAAGGAGGCAAAAAATGACCAAGGCAAAAAAGGCTATTAGCCTTATTGTATCTGTAGTTATGCTCCTTGGCGTGCTTGCAGTCGGCGTTTTCGCAAATGATAATACCGGTGTCGCAGAAAACGGCACTATCGCTTTATCGTTTGACAAGGCGTCTTACAGCGCAGGCGAAACGGTCAAGGTTACCGTAAAATTAACTACAGATTATTATGCTGCAACGGTTTCTGTTCCTGTTCAGTATGACAGCAGTGCTGTTAAGTTTGTAAGCGGCACAACCGCTTCAACGCTGTTCGGTGCAGGCGATGCAACAAAGACGGTCGTAAATGATGCTGCTGCGGGCGGCAAGACTTGTGTCTATGTCGGCGTATTACCGCAGGCTGCCGGCGGAGCTGTTGCTCAGAAGGCAAACGGCGTCGTACTTTCGACCCTCACCTTTACCGCTTCTAAGGCCATTTCCGATACTGCGGCCGCTTTCGGTGTGCTTAACGATCAGAAAACAATGACCAATCTCGGCGGTAAACTCTATGTAGGTTCCTACAAGACCTCTGATGTAACCTCAACGGTTTATACCACAGGTCAGAAACTTACTTTCCCGGTAATGAAGGCTGCTGCTGCAGCTGATCCGGAACTTATCCTTACCGAAAAAGGTGCAGATTACGGTACCGTAATCAGAACAAACCTTTGCACAGGTTCGGGCGATTATGCCGGCTGTGTATTCGGTATAGACACCCTTAATGGCGAAAACATTGAGGATTATGTTACTACAAAAGCAGGTTCTATTGAAGTAGTTGCCAACGATCAGGGCAATATAACTACCGGAGCTACCATCCTTCTTAAAAATGACAGCGGCGAAGTAGTTGCAACCTATGTATTCATTTACTTCGGCGATGTAAACGGCGACGGTGCAGTTGACTCAGCTGACGCTGCTGCAGTTGAATTGCATGACCAGTTCGTTGAACTTTTGGACGAAGATACAGCTCCTTATTACGCTGCTGAAGTAAACGGCGACAGTGCTATTGACTCTGCTGACGCAGGTGCAATAGAATTACATGACCAGTTCGTTGAATTGCTTAGCGATCAGAATGTACTCGCTGAAGCTTTCAATTCTGCGTGGTAATTGTCATCACTGCAAAACAATTATATATTTACAAATAGGAGATTAATTTATGCTTAAGATGAGAAAAATTTTAAGTGTGGCTCTTGTTGTAGTAATGGCCTTAAGCATGATGGTTATGAGCTCGTCGGCTTTGACTGATGGTAAGACTTTCGGTTTTGTCGTTAAGGCGGATAAAACCGAGAAAGAGATTGTTCCAGGCGCAAAAGTTACTGTTACAATCGCTTTAGATATGTCTGACTATAACCAACTTATGAGTGATATGCGTCTCGCTATCCTCTTTGATAACACGGTTTATACGCCCGACCTTACAACTCGTACGTTTCATGGTGACTGGGCTGAATATGCAAAAGAGACAACAAAACCGACAGTTAACCCGACATTTGCTTCATTGACAATGGCCAACTCGACAATGACAGAGGAAGAAAAAGCTCTGTATAACAGCTGCGTCCTTCAGGTTGTTAATGGCGACACAACAAAAGGTCATTCGGCAAAAACCGGATATAAAGTTACTGAAGAAGCTGATGGCGTTTCAGTTGTTCAGTTTAGCATCGTTTTCAATGTTACCGGTGATGCAGCTGCTCTTGCTGCTGGTAACAAAAACATATTGATTTCCGATGCAAGTGGTTCAAAGGCTCAGTACATTAAGCAGACAACAGGTTCTACTGTAGCTACTTATGTTCCTCAGGCAAGCATTGATACTACAAGAGCTAACATTATGGCTAACATGCCGTCAGCTCCGTCTTATGCTGTAGCTAAGTATAAGACTCAGGTTAAGTTCACAGGCGATAAGACAACTGCTCCGGATGATCTCTTCCAGTTCAGACTTACTTCGGTTATCACAGCTGCTGACTTCGCTGCTATGAACTCAAACGGCAATAAAATTAAGAGCGTTGGCTTCATTGCTGCCAACACAGGCGCTGCCGATGCAGCTGATGCTAAGGCAGCAGTTGAAAAAGGTACCGCACTTCCGTCAGCTTGGAAGGCTGCTTCTACCGACTATGTAAGTCAGGCAAATGCTTCTTCCGATGCATACTTCGGCGCAATCATTAAGAATATCTCTCATGCTTCTCAGGCAACTGATATTGACTGCATCGCTTACGTATGCTACAATGACGGTACTGCCGATCATTACGTTTGGTATTCCGCAGCTGTAACTGCTAAAGTTGCTTCAGGATATGATGCTGCTGTTGCTGCTTGGAAAGCTCAGTAATTGAATTTTACCAAGAAACCACAGCGAAACTTTACTATCGGTTCGGCTGTTCAAAACTGAATATTCCGTTCCGACATTAAATTTTATTATTATATCTTGAAAGGAGATTAAATCTCAATGAAACAGGTTTATCAAACACCGGATTTCGATGTTTCTGCATACGAGCTTGATGATATCATCACAATCTCCATAGGCACCGGCCCCGTAGAGGGCGGCGACTCGGGTTGGGTTGAGATCTGACGCTCACGTAGCAATCGATCCGATTTATTAACAATCATAAGCAGAGCAAGGTTCGCCTTGCTCTGTTTTTTTGTGCCCTGTTTTGCATTTTGTGCACCATTCCGTTTCTGTACCCCATTCTGATATCGTGTGCCTATTCTGTTTTTGTACTTAATTTAGGTGCTGTATGCCTATTCTTTTTTTGTGTGTCATATGAGGAGCTTTCCACACACCCCTGCCCGCCCTTTTCACTATTCGTTTTCCACTTCAGTTTTCGTCTTTTTACTTTTCAGCCTCCCTTGCAGAGAGCAAGCCTCGCCAAAGCAGTTTGGAAGCTTTTTGCCTCCCTTGAAAAGGGAGGTGGGTTGCCGAAGGCAAGCCGGAGGGATTTCATAGGAATTTACGGAATTTAAAAAGAATGTGCGTGACCTTTTAATCCGCTTTTATCTCCCTTGAAAAGGGAGGTGGGTTGCCGCAGGCAAGCCGGAGGGATTTCAAAGGAATTTACGGAATTTAAAAAGAATGTGCGTGACCTTTAATCCGCTTTTGCCTCCCTTGAAAAGGGAGGTGGGTTGCCGTTAAGGCAAGCCGGAGGGATTTCATAGGAATTTACGGAATTTAAAAAGAATGTGCGT
>ONZX01001264.1_pt1 | contig 13106 bp, 10 predicted proteins | sample 1671831 | NCBI WGS metagenome assembly ONZX01 (sample SAMN06348197, study PRJEB24527) | human gut metagenome | reverse complement strand
GGGAGGAGTTGTTGGGGCAGCGGCCAGCAAGACGCGAGTGCCGCCCAAGGCACGAAGCGGATGCTGGGTGCCGCAACCCGGAAGCAGCGGAGGCCATTCCAAATCGTCCTGCTTCAAAGAAAGCTGCTGCAAAATGGCAAGCCTTCGGCGGCAGCTGCGCGGCACATGGAGATGCTGCCGCGCAATGGACTTTTTGCGCCATTTACGACTTTTCGGTGAAAAAAACTGCTGCGGGTTTGATTTTTTGGCCGTTTTCATGTAAACTAAAAGATAACCATGCCCGCGTATTTTTTGCCCGGCAGAACCCTGCAAAACGTGTAACGCATGGGATAAAAATTGATAAAAATAACGGAGCGTAATGAAATATTATGGCCATCGTAAGTCCTTCGATTCTTTCTGCTGATTTTGGCAAGCTGGGTGCAGACTGCCGCATGGTGCTGGATGCCGGCGCACAGATGCTGCACTACGACGTGATGGATGGGCATTTTGTGCCCAACATCAGCTTTGGCGTGCCGGTGCTCAAAAGCCTGCACAAGGCGCTGCCGGATGCCTTTTATGACGTGCATCTGATGATCAGCCACCCGCTGCAATACGCCGAGCCCTTTATCAAGGCCGGTGCGACCCTGTATAATTTCCATCTGGAGTGTGAAGATGATATTCAGGCCACCATTGACGCCGTCCGTGCGCTGGGCTGCAAGGTGGGTCTGACCATCAAGCCCGGCACTCCGGCCGAGGCGTTGGCACCGTGGCTGGACCAGCTGGATCTGGTGCTGGTGATGAGCGTGGAGCCCGGCTTCGGCGGGCAGAAGTTCATGCCCTCGGCGCTGGAAAAGCTGCGCTGGCTCAAGGAAGAGCGGGCAAAACGGAGCGCCCGCTGCCTGCTGGAAGTGGATGGCGGCGTGGATGATACCACCGCCCCCCTGTGTGTGGAGGCGGGTGCCGATATTCTGGTGGCGGGCAGTGCCGTGTTCGGCGCAGCCGACCCGGCTGCGGCGGTGCGCCGTCTGGCCGCCCTGTGAGAGGTGCCTTACCATGGATGAACGTTTGATCCAGCAGCAGGAGCAGGAGCTTGCAAAGACGGGGCGGTACTATCTGCACGTCTGCTTTATGACCATCCCGCTGCTCTGCATGGCCTGCTTCCTGTACGGTCTGCGGCCCCTGCTGCTCTGCGGGGCGGCGCTGCTCACCGGCAATCTGTGTGACCGCCTGGTCTCCCTGCTGCGCCGCCGCGTGTATCGGGCCGGGGATTTCTCCAACGAGAGCTTTGCCCTCATCATCGCCCTGCTCATGCCCGCCACGGTGGACTGGTATGTGGTCATTATGGCGGTGCTGGCCGGTGTCCTCATCGGCAAGGAGGTGTTTGGCGGCTACGGCAGCTATCCCTTCAACCCCGCTGCTGTGGGCTACGCCGTGGCGGCGGTGTCCTGGCCGGAGCAGGTGTTCCGCTACCCCCAGCCCTATACCAACATCCCCCTGTGGGATGCCACCGGCGTGCCGGTGTCCAGCACCATCTCGGATACCCTGCGCAGCGGCGGCAGCCTGAACATCAGCGCCATTTCGCTGGGCCTGGGCGAGTACGCCGCCCCCATGGGCACGGGTGCCGCCCTCATCCTTCTGGCCTGCGGGCTTTTCCTCTGGCTGCAAAAGGATGTCCGTCTGGGCGCTTCTGTCAGCTTTGTGGTCACCTGTGCCCTCATTGCCTTCCTCTTCCCCCGTCAGGTGGGGGTGAACGGCGTGGACATCGCCCTGCGCCTGCAGTGCGTGCGGGACGAACTGCTGACCGGTGCCATGCTGTTCAGCGCGGTGTTCCTGCTCAACGAGCCCTACACCTGCGCCCATCACCATCTGGGCCGCATCCTGTACGGTGTTCTGGTGGGGGCGATCACCATGGGCTTCCGGTATTACGGCGTGTACGAGACGGGTGTCTGCTTTGCCCTGCTCACGGTCAACAGCATTTCCGGTTGGATGGACCGCACCGAGAGCCGCCTGTACCAGCTGATGCACCGCCCTGCGGCCGGAAAGGAGGGCGCTGAATGAAACGTTCCATTGCAGAACTGATCACCCGTGATCCTGAAAAGTTCGCCCACCATGACCGGGTATTCAAAAACAACCCCGTTGTCATGCAGGGCATGGGTCTGGCTCCGCTGGTGGTGCTTGCCACCACGGGCAAAAATGCTTTGATGCTGGCCGTGGCTGTGGCCCTGCTGCTCACGCCTTCCCGGATGCTGGCCTGCCTGGTCAGCCGCCTGTTCCCCCTGCGGGACGAGCAGCCTGCCCCGGAAGAGCTGGAGAAAAAGCTGCTGCCCCGGGCGCTGGTGTACAGCGGCAGTGCGGCGGTGGTCTACCTTGCCGCTTATCCCATCCTGAACGCCGTGTTCGGCACCGACCTGCTGATGCTGGGCATCTACCTGCCCATGCTGGTGGTGGAGCCTCTGCTGACCTACCGCTTTGGCCGCGTACAGGAAACCATGCGCAAGGCTGTCTCCAAGGGTCTGCGCATCACGGTGGGCTACGCGCTCATCCTGTTCATCGTGGGCTGCCTGCGGGAGTGGCTGGCGCTGGGCAGTGTGTTTGGGATCCAGCTCAGCCGCTCTGTCCTGCCCATGGCATCCATGCCGGCAGGCGGTTTCATCGTGCTGGGCGTGGTGTGTGCCGTCTGGCGCGCGCTGGCCCGCAAACACAAGGAATACCTGAAAACTGAGGCGCGCGGCACTCTGGCTGCGCACCCCCGGAAGGAGGTGCAGGATCAGTGAGTGCTGTGATGAATACCATCGGTGTGGCCTTTGCCTACGCCGTGCTGGCCCTGTTTGCCCAGAACGCCATCTTTACCCGTGGTCTGGGCGTGTCGCGCCTGATCCAGCTGGTGGGTGACGAGCGCACCAGCAGCTGGTGGTTTGCCCTGCTGCTCTGTGTTACCCAGACGCTGGTGGCCCCGCTGGCGTATTTTGCGAGCAGCCAGATCGTGGATCTGCCCTACCGTGCCCCGCTCCGCCCGCTGCTCTACCTGGCCTGTGTGGCGGTGGTCTGCATCTTTGAGCACGCCATCCTGCGGGCGGTCAAAGGCCCCCGCAGCGGTCTGCTTATCCGCATCCTGCCCATTGCCGCCGTGAACAGCGGCGTGCTGGGCACCGCGCTGGTGGAACGTACCCAGAGCTTTACGCTGGCGCAGTCCATCGGCTTTGGCCTGGGCAGCGGCTTGGGCTACCTGCTGGCTGTGATGCTGGTGACCGAGGCGGGCAACCGTCTGCGCAGCAAGGCCATCCCCGAAGCATTCCGCGGCCTGCCCATCACCCTGATCTATATCGGTGTGCTGGCGCTGGCCATCTACGGCTTTACCGGCCATTCCGTGATCCTGTAAGTTGACCCCAAGGAGGGTGGTTGATTATGGCAAGATATCCCAAACGCCAGAAGGTCAAGCGCTACCGGCGCAGCTTTTACACCCGCGAGATGCGGCTGAAAAAGGGCATCGGCATTGCGGTGCTGGTGGTGGCCGTGCTGGCAGCGGCCTGGGTGGCTGCGCCCCATGTGCTGGACTGGGCCACCCACACCTGGTATACCGTGGTGCGGGATCGTGACCTCTCCGCATCCAGCGCCGTCAGCGAGAGTGCATCCTCCGGGGCGCAGAGCACCGCTGCCAGCGAACCGGCAGCTTCCTCGGTGCCGGAAAAGGAGCCGGAGCCCGAGGTCAAGGGCACTGATATTGTGACGGGCCTGTGGGCAGAGGTGGATGTGGCCACCCTGACCGACGAGGCCGCCATCCGCTCCGCCGCCCGGCAGCTCAAGGCACAGGGCATGACCTATGCCATCCTGACCCTGAAGGACACCGCCGGGCAGGTGTATTACGCCTCCCAGACGGCGGTGGGTGCCGCCAATGCAGCCCCCACGCAGGTCGAGCTGACGAGTGTGGCATCCATCTTCAAGGAGGAGGGGCTGGTGCCGGTGGCTGCGCTGACTGCCTTCCGTGACCCTGCCGGTGCCCGGGCTGACCACGCTCTGGCCATCCGGTATCAGGGGCAGGAGTACCTTTGGCTGGACAACAAGGCTTCCGCCGGAGGCAACCCCTGGCTGAACCCCTACGCCGCGGAGACCGTGCAGTATATCGGTGATCTGATCGCCGAGGTGCACGCCGCCGGGTTTGATCAGGTGCTGCTGGAAAATGTCCGGTTCCCCTCGTCCACCAGCGCCAAGCAAGACTATGGCAACACAAACGGTGTGGACCGTGCCGGGCAGCTGACTGCGGATATCGCCGCCTGGCAGGCCCGCTTCGGAGATACGGTGACGCTCTGGTACGGTTATTCGCTGGCCGAGGTGACCGGCTCCTCCAGCCAGCTGGGAGCCCCTGCGGCCCAGCTGGGCGTGAAGAACCTGCTGGTGAAGGTCCCGTCCTCCTCTACGCTGGATGCAGCGGCCCGGGAGGAGATGACCCTCTCCCTGACCGAGGCAGGTGTGGAGCATCTGGTCATCCGGGACGATGCCGCCAGCTATTTTGAGTGATCCCTGCGTTTTTGTGAGAGGGAGGGAAGTATTATGAACAAAACATCCTGTTTTTCCCCGGCGCACATCCTGCTGCCGTCGGAACAGATCCCGGTGGGGCAGTGGGGCTGTGTGGCCTGCGATCAGTTCACCAGTGACCGCTCCTATTGGGAAAAGGCTGCGCAGGCCGCCGCAGGCGGCCCCAGCACATTGGACCTGATCCTGCCGGAGGTCTATCTGGAAGAGGATGACGTGGATGCAAGGATCAGCGCCATCCATGCGGCCATGGACGATTATACCCGGAACGTGCTGACCCGCGCGGTGGACGGCTTCATTTATGTGGAGCGCACCGAGCAGAGCGGCCGGGTGCGGCAGGGCCTTGTGGGCAGGATCGACCTGGAGGCATACAGCTATGCCGAGGGCGCGGTGCCTGCCATCCGCCCCAGTGAGCACACCGTGGAAAGCCGCATCCCGCCCCGCATGGCGGTGCGCCGGGGGGCAAGGCTGGAAACGCCCCATATTATGATGCTGGCCGATGACCCCGGCTGCACCCTCATCGAGCCTATCGGCGAGAAGAAGGAGCAGCTGCGCAAGGTCTACGAGGGCGACCTGATGCTGAACGGCGGCCACATTGCCGGCTGGGCAGTGGAAGATCCCGCCCTGCTGGCCCAGATCGACAGCGCCCTGAACGCTCTGGGCAGCCAGGAGGCCTTTGATGCCCGGTATCCCCAGGCAAAGGGCGGCGCGCCCCTGACGCTGGCCGTGGGCGACGGCAACCATTCGCTGGCTTCCGCCAAGGCCTGCTGGGAGGAGCTGAAAAAGACCCTGACCCCGGAGCAGCAGCTGACCCACCCGGCCCGCTGGTGCCTGGCTGAGGTCTGCAATGTCCACTCTCCGGCCATTGAGATCGAGCCCATCCACCGTGTCCTTTTCAATGTGGACTGCGGTGCCGTGCTGCTGGCCCTCATCGCGTGGAGCGATTCCCACGCGGCAGGCATCTGCTTCGGCGATGCAAAACAGCAGTCCTTTACGCTGGCAGGCCCCCATGTGGCCAATGTGCTCAGCTTTGAACATCCCGTTGCCCCGCTGACCGTGGGCACCATTGACGCATTCATTGAGTATTTCATGGCCCGCCACATCGAGGCCCGGGTGGATTATGTCCACGATGAGCCCGCTGTCCGCGCCCTGTGCAGGCAGGGGGGTGTGGCTTTCCTGATGCCGCCCTTTGAGAAGAGCGACCTGTTCAAAGGCATCGTTATGGGCGGTGTGCTGCCCCGCAAGACCTTCAGCATGGGGCACGCAGAGGAAAAGCGCTATTATATGGAATGCAGAAACATTTTAGGTGAAGAATGACATTTAACGAACTGAATCTTTCCGCGCCTGTGCTGCGTGCTGTGGCACAGGCGGGCTATGAATCCCCCTCGCCCATTCAGGCGGCGGCCATTCCGCCGGTGCTGGCCGGGAGGGACTTGATGGGCTGCGCCCAGACGGGTACCGGCAAGACGGCTGCCTTTGCGCTGCCCATGCTCGACCGCCTGACTGCCAGCGCGCCCCGCAAAAAGGGTGCCATCCGCGCCCTGATCCTGACCCCTACCCGGGAGCTGGCTTTGCAGATCGGCGAGAGCTTTGAAGCCTACGGCAAGTATCTGACCCTGCGCAGCACCGTCATCTTTGGTGGTGTGGGTCAGGCTCCGCAGGTCGCGGCCCTGAAAAAGGGCGTGGACATCCTCATTGCCTGCCCGGGCCGCTTGAACGACCTGGTGGGGCAGGGGCTGCTGGACCTCTCCAACATTGAGATCTTTGTTCTGGACGAAGCCGACCGGATGCTGGATATGGGCTTTGTCCACGACGTGAAAAAGGTGATCGCCAAGCTGCCCAGGCAGCGCCAGAACCTGATGTTCAGCGCCACCATGCCCAAGGAGATCGAGCAGCTGGCCGCAGGCATCCTGCATGACCCGGCCTTTGTCAAGGTGGACCCGGTGTCCAGCACGGTGGACCGCATCCAGCAGAGCCTGTATTTTGTGGAGAAGGGCAACAAGAAGTTCCTGCTGCCCTGGCTCATCAAAAACCTGAAGCCTGAGGTGGTGAACGCGCTGGTGTTCAGCCGCACCAAGCACGGGGCCGATAAAATCGCAAAAGACCTGAACAAGCAGGGCATCCCCGCTGCCGCCATCCACGGCAACAAGAGCCAGACCGCCCGCGTGACGGCGCTGGAGGATTTCAAGGCGGGCAAGACCCGGGTGCTGGTGGCGACCGATATCGCCGCCCGCGGCATTGACATCAGCGAGCTGTCTCATGTGTTCAACTACGACCTGCCCGAGGTGCCCGAGACCTACGTCCACCGCATTGGCCGCACAGCCCGTGCCGGTGCCGACGGCACTGCCATCAGCTTCTGCGCCCCGGAGGAAAAGGAATATCTGGCCGGGATCGAAAAGCTGAACCGCCGCCAGATCCCGGTGGTCTCCGGCCATCCCTGGGACGGCGTGCCTGCCCCTGTCAAGGCTGCTCCCCCGGTGCGGGGCAAAAAGCCCAAGGCGGAAGCAGAGCAGCCGGAAAAGCCCGTGAAGGCAGAGCAGCCTGCCAAAACAGAAAAGGCAGCCAAGGCCGAAAAGCCCGCTGCCCCCAAGAAGGAAAAAGCGGCTGCAAAACAGCCCAGCCCCAAGAATACCGAACCGAAAGAAGGAACATCCATGGAGGAAAACCAGAAGCGCACTTCCGGCGGCCGCAGTGAGAACCGCCGCTCCAATAACAGCCGCACCCGCCGCGAGGGCAATGCCCCGCAGCCGGCCAACCGCGGCAGCAACGCCCAGCCCAAATTCGACCCCCACTTTGTGAGCGCCCCGGAGGCTACCCCCCTGCGCCCGGTCAAAAAGGCTCCGGCTGCGCAGCCTGCCGCAAAGCAGACTGCTCCGGCCCAGAACGGCCAGCGTCAGCGCGGCAGTCAGCCTGCCCGTGCCGAGCAGCACACCGACCGCAATGATCCGCGCACCGAGCAGCGGGCAGAACGGAACAGCCGCAATGCCCGCCCGGCCCAGAACAGCCAGAGCCAGCAAGGCAGCCGCAATAACCGCAATGCAGTGCCGAGCAGCCGCCCGGCCCGCCCCGCCAAGAGCGAGGCACCCCGCAGCCGCAGCCGGAACACCGCCCCCGCACGGGACGAGGACCCGGGCCTGATGCTGATCAGCCGCCGCCCGCCCCAGCAGAAGTTCACCAACTTTGAAGAGTATATGACCGCCCACGGCGGTGCCACCGCACCCATTGAGGATCACACCGATGAAACCTGAGCCGTTTGCCCCCTGGCAGTGCCCGCTCTGCGGCGAACCCCTGACCGGGGACACTGCCCTGAAATGCGGCAGGAACCACAGCTTTGACCGGGCGAAAGAGGGGTACTGGCACCTGCTGCCGGTGCAGAGTATGCGCACCAAGGCCCCGGGCGACAGCAAAGAGATGGTCGCCGCCCGCCGTGCCTTCCTGAACGCCGGGTATTACGGCATCTTCGGCCGGGCGCTGGGGGAACTGTGCCTTGCGTACGGCGCTGCCGCCGGGGCAGATGCACCGCTCCACCTGCTGGATGCGGGCTGCGGCGAGGGCTGGTACGACCGCTGCATTGCACAGGCCTTTGCGCAGGCGGGCCGACCGGTGCAGCTGGCGGGCTTTGATATCGCAAAGCCTGCGGTGCGTCTGGCCGCAAAGGCGCTGCCTGCCGCAAAATACGCGGTGGCATCCAGCTTTGCCCAGCCTGTCCGCACCGAATGGGCCGACCTGCTACTCAACTGCTTCTCGCCCTTTGCACAGGAAGAGTTCCGGCGTGTGCTGCGCCCGGGCGGACGGATGATCTATGTTGTGCCCGGTGCAGAGCACCTCTACCAGATGAAGGCTGTCCTCTACGACACGCCCTATAAAAATCCGGTGCAGGAGGTGGCCTATGAGGGCTTCCGCCCCATCGGGGAGCGGGAAGTCTCGGGCAGCATCACGGTGCCTGCCGGGCAGCTGGAGGCGCTGTTCGCCATGACCCCCTATTACTGGAAAACGCCACGGGATGGCGCGGCCCGCCTGGCCGCCCTGCCCGAGCTGACCACGGATATCGCGTTCCGCTTCCTTGTGTTTGAAAAAGAGTGATCGAAAAGCCCCCGGCCTGTGAGGATACAGGCCGGGGGCTTTTTGCGTGCAGAAAACAGGGTCACATCGCGATCCAGCCCAGTGCGTTGGCGACCGAGCTGGCCAGGATGATAGCCGCGAAGATGGGGCAGAGATACCGGAGCATAAAGTTGAACACCGGTTTGCGGCGGAAGGGCTGACCTTCCCGTGTGACCTCTTCCTCGATCTTTTCCACACCGACGATCCGGGAGACCAGCAGGCAGGTGGCAATGGCCGCAATGGGCATCATCACCGAGTTGGTCAGGAAGTCGAAGAAATCGAGGAACTGCATCCCGAACACGGTCACGCTGGCAAGGGGGCCGTAGCCCAGCGCGGAAAGGCTGCCCAGTGTGATCATAATGCAGCCGATGAGGATGGTGGAGCGGGTGCGGTCCCAGCCCAGCTCGTCCTCAAAGGTAGAAACAGCACTCTCGGTCAGGGCAATGGAGCTGGTGAGGGCCGCGAACAGCACCAGCACAAAGAAGAGCACGCCTACGGCAGTGCCCATGCCCATGCTGGCAAAGACCTTGGGGATGGTAATGAACATCAGGGCCGGGCCCGCCTGCAGGGTGTCAGGGTCGCCGCCCGAAAAAGCGAACACGGCGGGAATGATCATCAGGCCCGCCATGATGGCAATGGCGGTGTCGAAGATCTCCACGTTTTCCGTGGACTGCTCAATGGACACGTTCTTTTTCATGTAGGAGCCAAAGGTCACCAGGATGCCCATGGCAATGGAGAGGGAGTAGAACATCTGCCCCATGGCGGAAACCACGGTCATCCACGAGAAGTTGGCCGGGTTGGGTACCAGAAAATACTTTACACCTGCCAGTGCGCCGGGCCGTGTGACCGAGTAGACGGCAATGACCACCGAGAGCACCACCAGCACCGGCATCATCACCTTGGAAACGCGCTCCACACCGTTGCGCACGCCCGCAAAGATGATGCCCAGCGTGATAAAGGCGAACAGCAGGAACGAGATCTCGGCCAGCAGACCGTTGGAGATGAAGCCGGAGAAATACCCGTCCGATGCCAGCGCGCTGCCATGGCCGGTAAGATACTGGGCCAGATAGTGGATGACCCAGCCGCCGATGACCGAATAATAGGGGACGATCAGGATGGGGATGACGGCGTTGATCCAGCCGCCGAACGCCAGCCCCTTGCCCTTGCCAAAATGGCTGTAAGCGCCCACCGGGCTCTTGCGGGTCATCCGGCCCAGCGCCGTTTCGGCAATGATCATGGTGTAGCCAAAGGTGACAGCCAGCAGGATGTAGATGAGCAGAAAAATGCCGCCGCCGTATTTTGCGGCCAGATACGGGAAGCGCCAGATGTTTCCCAACCCGACCGACGCACCGGCGGCGGACAGCACGAATCCGAGTTTGCCGGAAAACGCGCTGCGCTTGTGGTGAGTTTCCATGTTTTTTTCCTCTTTTCCAATTGATAAAATCAAGTGTAACATAGAGGAAACGGGATTTCAACGAATCGCAGGCGTTTCACCGGTGGAGAGATTTCAGGTGGAAGGTGAAGAAAAGTGAATCATTTCCTGGTAAAGGGTTCCATGCCGTGCTCCTCTGGGGTGTAGTATTCCATCAGGGAAATGTAGTTTTCCGGGTGGTGGCAGAACGCCGCGCGCAGAACGCTGTCCAGCTCGCCCCGGGCGGTGAGCAGACGGATGATGTATTGGGCCACCATCTGCACCACATCGGTCTCGATGCCGTAGCACAGGCCGACCGCCAGCACCGGGATCAGGATCTGCCGGGCCAGCAGGGGCACGTTCTGGCCGTACCGCTCAAGGATGGGGCGGCTCATGGTGGAGGCAGCCCAGACGCTGCCCACGATCTGCCAGTAATCGATCTCTTTCATGTGGGAAAGGGTCTGCAGCCGCTCCACGATCTCACCGTCGCTGAGGATGTAGCCCTCGACCACCTCTTTTTCGGAGCGGATAAAGGCACATTGGATCATGTCCATGATGGCGGTTTCGTACTTCTGGTGGAAATTTTCCCGGGAAACGCAGAACTTGGCCACGATGTCGATGAGGGCACTGGTGTCCTCGGCGGTGGCAAGGCTGCTGACCACCAGCGGCGTGGGGCCGAATTCCGCCCCCAGCGCGTCCAGGTCGGCCAGTTCTTCGGCATTCCGGGTGGCGGGCAGAAAGCGGTCGCAGCCGTTGCGGTGGTAGCCCCAGGCAGCGGGCAGCACCCGGGCCACCGCGTCGCCGCTGGAAATGATGCTGAAGATGTTGCTCTCGGGCCAGCTTTCCAGCAGGGTGCCGTCCGGGGCGTGGTTGGCATCGAAATCCTGCTGCAGGTCAGGCCGGTCAGCGGCAGTCAGGGCCGCAGGCACCGCAAAGCCGTAGGCATAGATGTTCTCCCGCCCCAGCTGGGGCAGCTCCCGGGCAATCTTTGCCGCCAGCAGATTTGCAATGATGGAGCCGCGGCTGTAGCCGCCCAGCCAGAGCTTGAAGGCACCGCTCTGCCCGGCCCGGGCCAGATAGGCCTTGAGGGACGCAAACACCGCCGCCACAGGCGTGACAAAGCCGGTGTGCGCGCTGGTATCGCCCATGTGGAAGTTGCTGGCCCACTCGCCGCCGTAGCCGCCGCCCCGCAGGATAAGCGCCACAAGGGTGGTGCGCTGGCCGTTCAGGGTCAGGGTCTTGCGGGCCAGCGAATAGCCCACAAAGTCCCCGGCCCGGCCGGTGTCGAGGTCGTAGTTGCAGAACAGCGCGTCCCCGAAGCCCAGGGCCTCGTAGGCGGCAGCAATGTGGGCTTCCCGCCCCACGGAGCCGTTGACCCAGTATTCCGCATCGCTGGCTATGGTGTTGGCCGCAGCGCAGACCAGACCCAGCGTTGCCAGCGCCAGCTGGTGGTCATATTGGGTGGCCGGGTGGGTGAAAAAGCTGTCGGAGTAATAGAACGTGTGGGTCAGGTCGCAGCCGCTCAGGTCACTGCGGATGCCAATGGCGTAGCGGCCATCCGGTACTGCATGGCCCACGGAGCTCTGCCCGGCGGCCCGGACCATCAGCCCGGGCAGCAGAGTGCTGCCGGCCGCAAACCCCAGCACCTTGCAAAAACTTCTTCGATCCATAATTTTTCCCCTCAAAAACCAGAATGGATTTTTTCTTAGTATACCGTATCCCGGGCGGGGATACAATCCAAAGTTTTCCGGGCGGCAAAAAACGGGCCGGTGTTGCGCACACCGGCCCGTTATGTTACACTGTTGTTCAGTCCAGATCCTTGCAGTACTCCACGATGTGGTGGAACATCTGCTCCACGGCGGGAGCCATGGCGGTGGGACGCTGGACGGCCAGACCCACCACCCGGTCCTCTTCGGGCTCGATGGGGTAGATCTTGACCGCTGCCGTGCAGTTGCGCAGCAGCATCCGGGGCATGATGGAAATGCCCAGGCCCGCCTCGACCATGGCAATGTTCGACTGGTCATCGATGACATGGCAGCGGCGCTCCGTTGAGATGGAATACTTCTTGAGGAACTGACGCATCTCTGCGTCGGTGGCATCCCACTGCACCACAAAGTTCTGCCCGTTCATCAGGGCGGGGGTCATCACGCCGTTGGGCGGCTCGGGCCAGTCCATGGGGGTGATGCAGAGCAGCGGCTCGTGGAATAGCTCGGTCAGAACAAACTCCTCCCGGCAGTTGTTGGAGAGGAAGGCGATGTCCACCTGACCGGTGCGCAGCCACTCCTTGACATCGTCGTAGGTGCCCTGATAGACCTCGACTTCGATCTGGGGGTAGTGGTCCATAAAGCCCTTGAGGATGCTGGGCAGCAGCCCGGAGCAGATCGAGTTGAAGGCACCCAGCTTGACCTTGCCCTTTTCCAGGCCGTTCAGGCGGGCAATGCTCTGCTGCAGGGCCTCATCGCTGTTCAGCACCGCACGGATGGAGGGGTACAGCGAAGCGCCGTAGCTGGTCATGGTAACGCCGTTTTTGCCGCGATTGAATAAGGTGAAGCCCAGCTCGGCCTCCATCACGGCGATGGCGTGACTGATGGCCGAGGGGGTCAGATGCAGCTGCTGAGCCGCCTTGTTAAAGCTGCCCTGCCGTGCAACTGCGTCGAAAATCTCATAAGAAAACAGCGTCATTCCCAATGCCTCCTTCCGGTCTGATCTGGTTCGGAGACGCTTGATCCTCTGTGAATCTTTTTCATCTTTGGTTTGAGATAGTTCAATTATCTTCTTGATTTTACTATCCTGCGCCCGTCCTGTCAAGCATTTTGGGCTGATTTGTGCACGCTCTGTGCAGATTTTGCCGCAGCAGACGCAGGAAATGCCACCTTTCCGCCGTTATAGTTCTTATAACGATTTTTTACAAACTGACCGAGGTGTTTTTTTATGACCGCACTTTCCCCGCGCTGCAGCTTCAGCGGCACCGCCCTTAAAACCATTGCCTGCATCACCATGCTCATCGACCACATCGGCGCGTCCTGCATCGAGGCAGGTATCCTTACGCCCGGGCTGGACAGCGGCACCCTCTCGCGGGACACCC
>ONZX01001260.1_pt1 | contig 13145 bp, 9 predicted proteins | sample 1671831 | NCBI WGS metagenome assembly ONZX01 (sample SAMN06348197, study PRJEB24527) | human gut metagenome | reverse complement strand
TACTTGGTCGGCCAATACCGAGTTCTTCCATTGTCTTGACAAGGGATGCCTCTGTGTAATGTGCCGGCGGCTGTGTAAAATGCTGTTTTTCATCAAACTCTTTTAAATTAAGCACTGTATTCTCATCAATAGAACCTACCAGAACATTATTCTCTGCTTTTTCATCGTCATCACTTGTATACACCGACATAAATCCGTCAAATGCGATTTTCGATGCAGACACTGTAAACCGGTATTCTCCTGCTCCGATCTTTACGTTCGTTGTCTCGTAAACCGCCTGCGCCATTCTGCTTGCCGTAAAACGTTTCCAGATCAACTGGTAAAGGCGGAACTGATCACGCGACAATGACTCTTTTACCATGACCGGAGTACGGTTAATATCAGATGGGCGGATTGCCTCATGTGCATCCTGTATTTTGGCACCATTCTTTTTCGTCGTTTTTTCGCCTGCGATATAGTTTTCACCATAATTTCCGGCAATATATTCCCGCGCCTGTGCATCTGCCTCTTCCGAAATACGAACAGAATCCGTTCTTAAGTAAGTGATAAGACCAACTGTTCCCTGTCCTTTGACATCAACACCTTCGTATAACTGCTGTGCAATCCGCATAGTCTTTGAAATTGGGAAATTAAGTGCCTTAGATGCTTCCTGCTGCAGCGTACTGGTTGTAAATGGCAATGGGGCCTTTTTCACACGTTCTCCTTTTTTTACTTCTAAAACATGAAACTCCTCTTTCTGCATCTCTGCCATGATGCGGTCTGCCTGCTCTTTACTGGAAATCGTAAGTTTTCCGTTCTCATCTCCATAAAATTTTGCGAGCAGTGTCTTTCTCTCTCCTTTTACAGATAATTCTGCATCCAGTGTCCAGTATTCTTCCGGGATAAATGCGTTAATTTCATCCTCACGGTCACAGATAATGCGAAGTGCAACAGACTGGACACGCCCGGCGCTAAGTCCTCTTTTTACTTTTGCCCACAGTAACGGACTGATCTCATATCCTACCAGACGATCCAGGATTCTTCTGGTCTGCTGTGCATCCACAAGATTCATATCAATCTTACGGGGTTCTTTTAAGGATGCTTTCACTGCATTCTGTGTAATCTCATTAAAAGTGATTCTCTGTGCATTTTTATCGTCTAATTTCAGTGCCTGGCTCAGATGCCATGAAATCGCCTCTCCCTCGCGGTCAGGGTCAGTTGCGAGATAAACTTTATCTGCTTTTTTTGCTTCCTTGCGCAGCTTTGCTAAAATATCTCCCTTTCCGCGAATCGTAATATATTTTGGTTCAAAATCATTCTCTATATCAATTCCCATCTGGCTTTTCGGCAGATCTCTCACATGTCCGTTTGATGCTACTACCTCATAATTTTTTCCCAGAAATTTTTTTATTGTCTTTACCTTTGCGGGCGACTCCACAATAACAAGATACTTTGCCATGCATCCATCTCCTTTTATTTCTGACAATAGACCAGTCCGCCATGCGCACAATCCCTATTGCGTCTGACAACAATCCTGTTCTTCTTATACGGATTGTCATATCTAACAATTTCTTTTAGATTTTTCTGATATAATAATTTTTAACCGTCTCGGTAATAAAACCTTTTTGCAGAAGTCTGGCAAGAATGTCCATCATTTCCGGCACTGATATACCAGTCTTCTTTAAAAGCTCCCCGACGTTTTTCGGTCGTAAACTTAGACAACTATACACCAGTCGCTCATCTTTTTCAAGTAATAAATTTTTCAAATTATCTTCTCCGGTATTTATCTCCCCCTGTAATTCGAGTTCTTTTAAAAATTCATCTACGTCAGAAATGATCCCGGCACCCTGTCTTATCAGATTGTTACACCCCTCACTCAAAGCATCATACATACGCCCCGGCACCGCATAAATATCCTTCCCCTGTTCTAACGCATAATCCGCTGTAATAAGCGATCCGCTTTTTATTTTTGCCTCAACGATCACTACCACATCAGCAAGACCTGCAATGATCCTGTTTCTTGCCGGGAAAAGTGGCGCAGACGGATTTGTACCCGGTGGATATTCTGAAATGATCGCACCGTTTTTTTCAAGTATCTCCTGATATATTCTGCTGTTTGACTTCGGATAACAGATATCTACCCCGCAGCCTAACACTGCGCATGTATATCCGTTTTTACGCAGTGCACCTGTATGTCCACTGCCATCAACCCCTGATGCCATGCCGCTTATAACCCACGCGCCAGATGCAGCAAGCCTTCCTGCGATCTTCTCTGCCACTGATCTGCCATAAGCGGAACAGCGGCGTGCCCCCACGATCGCCACTGTCTTATTATTCCACTCCTGTGGAATAGTCCCTTTTACATACAGACTGTACGGTGCATCCGGAATCGCGGTGAGACGTTGTGGAAATAGCTGTTCTTCTCTGGACAAAAAGAAAATTCCTCTTTCCGCCATGCTTTCGTACTCTGTATCATAATCTCTTTTTTTACTCTCCATAATCCCTGCAGCGTTCTTTTCTTCCACCCCTGGTATCAGAAGAAGCTGTTTTTCTGTCAGTCCATAAACTTCCCGCGCACTTCCCGCTGCTCCGATCAGTCTGTTTCTGGTGCGTATTCCAATTCCCGGTATATTAGAAAGCCAGTATGCATAATTGATCAATCCATCCCCTCCCAGAATTTTTTATCAATATTTCTGTAGCAAAGCGCCTCGTTTAAATGGCTCATTTTTATCTGTTCGCTTTCATCCATATCCGCCAGTGTACGCGCCACACGCAGTATCTTATGGTACGTGCGGGCAGTCAGATTCAATTTGTCATACATTTGTTCCATGTAAATTTCCTGTTTTTTGTCAAGTTTACAATATTCAAAAATCTGCGAAGACGGGATATGACTGTTAAAGCAAAAATTTTCTCCCCGATACCGCATTTTTTGTATTTCCTGCGTGCGCACAACACGTGCTCGGATTTCTTCGGATTTTTCACTTTTTCCGGTATTGTAAAGATCCCGAAATCTGACCTGTGGAACTTCCACACAAATGTCGATCCGATCCAAAAGCGGTCTGCTGACCTTCCGCAGATACCGGTCAATCGCAGCCGATGTACAGGTACATCTTTGCATGTCCGGATAATACCCGCATTTGCAGGGATTCATTGCTGCCACAAGCATAAAATCAGCCGGATATTCATAACTTGCATTCAGCCTTGCTATACAGATTTTTTTCTCCTCCATCGGCTGTCTTAATATCTCTAAAGTTTCCCGCTGAAATTCTGTCAGTTCGTCTAAAAACAGGATTCCTTTATGCGCCAGTGAAATTTCTCCCGGTTTTGGCACCGCACCACCTCCTGCAAGCCCCTGCGGTGTGATCGTGTGATGCGGCGCGCGAAAAGGTCTTTCCTGCATCAGTCCCCTTTTGTGCTCTAAAAGTCCGCAAACACTGTATATCTTAGAAAGTTCCATGCGTTCTTTTGTATTTAACGAAGGTAAAATTCCAGGGATCCGCTCTGCGATCATTGTTTTTCCTGCTCCCGGAGGACCGACAAAAAGCAGGTTATGCATTCCCGAAACAGCCGTTTCGCAGGCACGTTTTACAAGCTCCTGACCGCTCACATCCGCAAAGTCCAATATCCTCCCTGTCTGCATTTCTTCTATATTATATGGAGTATCAAAATATTCTCCATTTCCGTTTAAGATATTCACAGCATCCGCAAGATTTTTTACGGCAAATACCTGCATGTCCGATACCAATGCCGCCTCTCCTGCATTTTTCCATGGAACCATACATTTTTTCATTCCTCTTTCTTTTGCCTCCGCCACCATTGGCAAAATTCCATTTACCGGTTGTACTTTTCCATTCAGTCCAACCTCTCCCGCTACAAAATATTCCCTGACCATTTCCTGTCTGATATACCCGAATGCGGTAAGGACTGCCACCGCAACCGGAAGGTCAAACCCGGAACCGGATTTTCTGATATTCGCAGGCGTAAAATTGATCGTAATATGCTTTGGAGGCAGGGCAAAGCCACAGTTTTTCAATGCTGTACGCACTCTCTCTTTGGCTTCCTGCACTTCCGAAGCAAGAAATCCTACCATTTCAAACACAGGCAGACCATCACTCACATCTGCTTCCACAGAAATCGGTACACTCTGGATCCCGTGTATGATTGCCGTTGATACAATACTATACAACGTACTCCTCCTTTTTATTCATTTTTCCTCTGATTTATCTGATGATCACAGCAGAAATGCTGCAACTGATCTGCACCAGCATATGCCAGCCGGTGCATCTGACAACTGAGCAGTCTGTGCCCAGTTTCCTAGACTTTATACAAATCCGAACATAAGGCGGCGACATCCGCCGTCGCCTAAGTATAACACATTCATAGTAGCAAGTACAACCTTATTCGCAAAAACTTTTTTTTAATTTATCCAGCGCCTTTTTTTCAATACGCGAAACGTAAGAACGCGAAATTCCAACCGCGGAAGCAATTTCCCTCTGCGTCATCGCCTTATTTCCAAATAATCCGTACCGGTGTACAACAATATACAGTTCCCGTTCCTGCAGCACTTTCGGAACCAGTCCAAGCAGCTTTTCAATCTGTCTTGTACGTTCCATCATCTCCACAACATCCGGCTCCTCACTCTCTACAATATCAAGCAGATGGATCTGGTTTCCCTCTTTATCCATACCGATCGGTTCATATAATGATACTTCACGCGACACTTTCTTTTTTGCACGAAAATACATCAGAAGTTCATTATCGATACACCTGGCTGCATAAGTTGCCAGCCTGCTCCCGTAATCTTCCTTGTAGGTTGCGATCGCTTTCATCAGCCCTATCGTTCCGATCGAGATCAGATCTTCCATATCTTCTTCCGAATTCTGATATTTTTTTGCCACATGTGCAACCAGCCGCATGTTATGAAGTGTCAGTTCATTTCTTGCTTCAAGGCTACCTTTTTTTAATTTTTTCAGGCATTCGTTTTCCTGCTCTGGTGTAAGTGGGGATAAGAATGTTTTCAAAACGCACCTTAAAAGCTTTATTAATACATTCTATGTTTTGACCAGGGTGTGCGTGCTTTTCCCCATTTATTTTTCCTAAGTTTTATTATATAATGTCCGTATGATTCGACAATTCACATACCGGATAGAACCGGAATACGACTCCTTTACCATTCGGGAATACCTTTCATTAAAAGGCTATCCCAATGCAGTATTTGTACAACTGAAAAAAACACCCGAAAGTGTTCTGTTAAACGGCATATGGGCTTATATGCGCACAAAATTATCCGCCGGAGATGAACTTTTTATCCGCTTGGAAGAAAGCACTTCCTCCGCGCACATTTTACCGGTCTCCATGCCGCTTTCGATCTGTTATGAGGACGAGGATATCCTCGCCGTAAACAAGCCGGCTCAAATGCCCGTTCACCCTTCTCTGAATCATTACGATCATACGCTTGCAAATGCCGTATGCGGCTATTACAATGACCAGGAGATTCCATATACTTTCCGCTGCGTCAACCGCCTTGACCGTGACACGACCGGACTCACTCTGATCGCAAAGCACATGTTAAGTTCCGCTATTTTAAGTACCGCGGCAGCCAGACGTGAAATATCGAGAGAATACATTGCCATTGCCTCCGGAAAAACACCCGAATCCGGAACGATTGATGCTCCGATCGGACGTGTTGCCGGATCAACAATCGAACGGCAGATTGACTTTGAAAACGGAGAAACTGCCATCACGCATTATAAAAGACTTGCCTATCAAGACGGTCTTTCCCTGATCTCCCTGAAATTAGAGACCGGACGTACCCATCAGATCCGTGTTCACTTAAAATCAATTGGGCATCCGCTGATCGGGGATTTTCTTTACAATCCGACGGACACAACAATAAAGCGGCAGGCACTTCACTCCTACCGCTTAACGTTTTCGCATCCCATCACAGGAGAATCTTTTGTTCTCACTGCTCCTCTTCCAGATGATATGCACTGCCTTTTTCCAGATTTTTTCTGAGATTTATGAGGTATTCTTTTTCATAGGGAACTTTTCCCTTTAATACCTCATATTTGAGGAAATGATTCACTTCATCTTCCCCTTTTACCGCCAGCATCACCAGTAATAATTCCAGCATGGCTTTTGTGTCTTCATTTAAAATATAATATTTTCTGCCCTTCAGATAATACTGGAGCGGACTGTCCAGTTTGAATTTATCACGTTGATAATTCTTTGATGCAGAAACGCGGTCCACATACATCTCCGCTACATACTTAATCGGCATCTTCATGCCACAGATCCCGCGATGTGTTTTTTGTCCATCTCTTCCATCACCGACTCCATAATCAATCCAGTACTCCATATGATGTTTATTTCGTCCTTTATGGTGAAGCCATGCCGCAGAATACCCTTTATCTTCACGTTCTGCGTTATTCGGACTCATTGTCCCCTGATAATATTTGCATCCCACCAGAAATTCTGTCGGTGTATACTTCGACATGTCATGCAGCAGTCCCTGCTTATAAAGTCCGATCTTAAAACAGCCTGCCCGGACCAGATTTTTGTGATGCAGGATCGTGCATAAATGTTTCCATGCCTTTATCATGTTCTTTTACCCTCTTTACTACTTTTATATTCCAATTACAATATTGATCGACTGACCCTCGATTGCTAAAAGATGCTGATCCTCGAGGATTTCTTTTTCCGGCAGGAACGAATTTTCCGCTGCCGTAGTCATCAAAAGATACCATTTCTTGTTCTGCGGAAGTTTCGGCAGCGCAAGATGCGACAGACCGCTATGAAAATTATAGCCGATATAGATATAATCATCCGGTGTCTGATCTGTCTTCTTTTCATATTCGCCGCAATACAGAATCCCCGCCGCCTGTCTGTCAGCCGGTATCGAAGAGATCCATGCGCTCTCCCCATGATAGGAAAGATCTGGGAAACCTTTCCTGCCGTAATCATTTAATTCCATCGGATGTTCTGATGCGATGATCGGATGCTCCCTGCGGAAATCTGCCAGATTTTTTATAAATTCAGCCAGCCATGTTTCCTTCTTTTGTTTCTTCCAGTTCAGCCAGCCGGTCTTATTGTCCTGACAGTAGGCATTGTTATTACCCTGCTGTGAGTTTAAGAACTCATCGCCCCCTAAAACCAATGGAACACCCTGTGCCAGAAACTCCATTGCCAACGCATTTCTAACCTGTTTTTTCCGCAGATTATCAATGTATCTTTTTCTGGTATTTCCCTCCACGCCACAGTTACTGCTGTAATTGAAACTGTTTCCATCACAGTTATCTTCCCCGTTCTCCAGATTGTGTTTTTCACAGTAGGAAAACAGATCCCACAATGTAAATCCATTATTATTAGTAATGTAATTGACAAACCCTTCCACGCTGTTTTGCTTTCTCTGCTGGCAGAAAAACTCGTTAAGGTTTCCTTCCATATGGTTCAGCATTTTTCTCGCCGGGTATAGGTATTCATCACTATATACATATAAATGATGATATTTTTTTGCATTTTCCAAAAGGATCGGATCAAAATGTGTATAAAACAGCTTTGTCCGGCTGAGCAGAAGGTCCTGTGCCGCCGCCGTAACAGGCAGTGAATCCCCCTGAAGATGAAATCCATCCACATGATACTCACGAACCCAGAACCGAAGTGCATCTAAAATCACATTCTGGTTCATCCCCGGCGCAAAATAAAATTCCATCACACATTCCATGCCGTTCTCATGCAGTGTATGTACCAGTTCCCGAAACTCAGACGCTGCATCTGCACTGCTGCTGTAGGATGCCTTCGGTGCAAAATAATTGCCGGGAACATACCCCCAGTAATTAATCTTTTCCACCGGCTGTACACTTTCCGGTTTGATCAGATCTTCTCCGTGACTTTCCCACTTAAGGTAATCCGGCAGTACCGTTTTCTTTGGGATCACCTGTTCCTCAAACTCGTAGGCAGGCATCAGCTCTATGGTCGTAATGCCAAGTTTTTTCAGATATGGGATTTTATCTGTAATCGCTCGGAATGTCCCCCGTTCTTTTCTCGGACAGGATGTATCCTCCATGGAAAATCCCCGCACATGCAGTTTATACATAACCATCTGCTGCCGTTTAATCTCCGGCTGTCTGTCGTTTTCCCAGTCAAATGCCTGCGGATATGCACCGCCACAGATAAAATAATCCTTCTCACTGCGGGTTTTGTCATTCCATTTTTCCCTGCCGATAATACGGGTTGCATAGGTATCCGTAATGATTTTTCCGTTTATCTCATAATTATATCTTAAATTTTTCCATAACTTACCGGTTACGGCCACAGAACGCACGGATCCCCGGCAATATTCCTCCGGTACTAAAATTTTGCAGACAGGTTCTGCTTTTTTCCCATAAAAAAGAATGCTGCAGTTCTCTTCTTTTTCCCCTTCGAACGTAAAAATCACTGCATCATCCTTTTTCTGTACTCCTAACTTTTCGTAATTGCCTTCTCTGATCGTGTAATCCATGCTGTCTGCCACCTTTTCTATCGTACCCCAGTATCTTTTTCTAATAAAAATAGTATACCTTTTTTTTCACATTTTGTATAGAAAAATATGTTCAATCACATCCGATTATGTTATGATGTCATTGTCTTTATTAGGACCACTATAAAAAAGAGAGGTATCGGCATGAGCGATTTCAACCAGAACAATGACGATGAAGATATCGTTGTAACCCTTGATCTTGACGACGGAAGTCAGGTAGAATGCGAAATTCTTACCATTTTTACTGTTGGCGAACGTGATTACATTGCACTTCTCCCACTCGATGAAAATGGCGAGGAAAACGAGGAAGGCGAAGTATTTATTTATCGTTATTCTGAAGACAGCGAAGGCAATCCTTCCCTTGATAACATTGAGGACGATGAAGAATACGAAGCTGTATCCGACCGTTTTGACGAACTTTTAGACGAGGCAGCCTTCGAGGAGATGGATGATTAATCCTTCTTCTTTTCCGGTGGCTGCGCTTCTTTGATAAAACGGGAAATTTCTGCATCTTTATGGTTCAGTTGTCTGACTGAAAAAAGATGCAGATTTTTTTTTGCTCTCGTCATTCCTACATAAAACATCCTTCGCTCTTCTTCCACTTCCGGTTCCAGCACTGCTTTTTTGTATGGCATGACACCCTCATTGACGTCAATGATATAGACATTTTCATATTCCAGACCTTTTGCACTATGTAATGTTGCTAACGCAACACTGTTCGGGTTCTGATTCTGCACGCGGTAAAATTCCTGCAGCTCTTTTGTGTAATTTTCAATGTGGTCAAACCACGCATCATAAGTCTTATATTCCCTCGCTGCATCCAGGAGCTCATCCAAAACATCAAACAGATCGTCCGCTTTGATACGTCTGTAATCCGCATATTCTGTACAAAACTCATCATATCCGATTGCCTTCCGGATGTAATTGATCGCCGCATACGGACTTAATCTCTCTAACATACGGATATCGCCCTCTAATTTTTCGATGCGCTTTGCCACCCACGGCTGTTCCTCATAGTACCACTCCCACACATCAAATGCTACGGTCTCCTCGTCTAGCGATTCCCGGCTGATATAGCGTTTCGGACGGTTCATGATCTGCAGGAAATCCCTGCGTTCCCTGCTTCCCATCGCAATCCTTATGTATGCAAAAATATCTTTTGCGATCCAGTGCTCGTATAAGTTCGGCACGGTATCTCTCGTTCGGAATGGAATATTATACTCCATCAGCTGTTCCATCAGAAGTCTCGGCTGTGTATTGGTGCGGAAAAGCACTGCAAATTCTTCATATTTTGCGCCTTTCTCCACCGCCTCCTGAATATCCCAGATGATTCTTGCATTTTCTTTGCGCTGGCTTTCAAACAACTGCCATTCAACCGGGATATCCCCCTGATCCGCCGCCTCTATTTTTTTCTGAAAGCGTTCCTTATTGTGGCCGATGAGATATCCGGCACTTGTCACAATGTTTTTTACGGAACGGTAATTCACATCTAAAAGAACCGTCTCCGCCTCCGGGTAATCATCTTTAAAATGTAACATGATCTCCGGCTTCGCGCCCCGGAAACGGTAGATCGACTGGTCATCATCCCCCACGATAAACAGATTTTTCCGCTCACCCGCTAACATTTTTATAATGTCATACTGGATCCGGTTGATGTCCTGAAACTCATCGATCAAAATATAGCGGTATTTATTCTGCCATGCGGCAAGGATATCGGCACGCTGTTCAAAAAGTTCCTTCGTGTATACTAACATGTCATCAAAATCAATCAGTCTGTTTTTGTACAAAAATTCATGATATTGGCGATAAACCTTTCGGAACACGGTCTCCGCACAGTTTTTCGAATAATAGTTGGCGATTTCTATCCCGGAATTTTTGACCAGACTGATCTCCCCTAACAGAGATGTGATAAACTCCGTCTCATCCTCATAGGTCAGATGTTCTTTCGCTATGATCTCACGCATACACTGGTAGCGCTGTTCCTCCCTGGCAATATTGTCTGCGCTGTAATTATATGCATGTTTTAAAATAGCAAAATATACTGCATGAAACGTGCCAAATGTCACCGGACATGACCGGTTCATTTTCCGCTGAAATCTTCGCTTCATCTCCGTTGCAGCGGCTTTGGTAAATGTGATAACAAGGATCTGTGCCGGATCTATCCCACACGCTTCGATCAGATATTTTGTACGTTCTGTGATTACAAGGGTTTTTCCGGAACCCGGTCCGGCAAGAACGAGCATCGGTCCGTTTTTGTGATGGATTGCCCGTGTCTGTGATGCGTTAAAGCTCATAGATTACCTCAATTCATAAATTTGAAACGGCAGGGAAATTGAAAATCTCCCTGCCTGATAAAAAACTCTTACTGCTCTAATAATTCAATACCTTTTTTGATGCGGGCAATGGACTCTTCTTTTCCAAGTACCTCCATCAGCTCTGTCGCTCCGCCCGGTGTCATCTGTTTGCCGGAAACAGCCGTACGGATCGGCCACATAACATAACCGTTCTTCACGCCGGTCTCTTCCACATATTTTAACAATGTGGCATATAATGCATCATTGCTGTAATCTTCCTGTGCCTCTAACAGAGGAAGTACATCTTTTAATACTTTTAAGGAAGTTTCCGCATTTGTCTTCATCTTCTTGTGTGTGTACATTGCCACATCATATTCCGGAAGTGCCTCAAAGAAATCAATATGCTCTTTGATATCCGGGAATACTTCGATTCTGGTTTTTACCATTGCTGCAATCTTCTTTAAATCAAGATCCTTTGTGATCACCTCGCGGATATATGGCTCTGCTTTTTCATAGAAACTGTCAAAATCCATAGCTTTGATGTATTCGCCATTCATCCATTTTAACTTTGTGTAATCAAAAACTGCCGGTGATTTGCTGATTCTGTGGTAATCAAATTCTTTGATCAGCTCATCTAAGGTAAAAATTTCTCTGTTATCTTCCGGACTCCAGCCAAGCAGTGAGATATAGTTTACAACTGCTTCACTTAAAAATCCCTGCTCTAATAGATCTTCAAAAGAAGAATGTCCGCTTCTCTTAGAAAGTTTCTTGTGGTTTTCATCCGTGATCAGCGGCAGATGGATGTAAACCGGTGATTCCCAGCCAAATGCATCATACAGACGCTGGTATTTCGGCGAAGAGGAAAGATACTCATTTCCACGTACCACATGTGTGATGTTCATGGTATGATCGTCAACCACGTTTGCAAAATTATAGGTCGGATATCCATCGGATTTGATCAGGATCATATCATCAAGTTCTGCATTATCCACCGTGATATCTCCGTATAACTCATCATGGAAGGTCGTTGTTCCCTCGTTCGGGATGTTCTGACGGATGACAAACGGTTTGCCAGCAGCAAGATTTGCCTCCACTTCTTCTTTACTTAAATGCAGACAGTGTTTGTCATACATCATGATCTCTTTACCGTCCACTTCTGTTTTTAAGGACTCTAAACGCTCCTTGTCGCAGAAGCAGTAGTATGCTTCGCCTTTTTCTACTAATTCTTTGGCATATTTCATGTAGATGCCGGTCTTCATACGCTCACTCTGCACATAAGGACCATAACCGCCATCCTTATCCGGTCCCTCATCATGAACCAGACCTGTCTCCTCTAATGTGTGATATATGATATCAACTGCACCTTCCACAAAACGCTCCTGATCCGTATCTTCGATACGAAGCATAAAATCTCCGCCCGCATGTTTGGCAATTAAAAACTCATATAATGCAGAACGCAGATTTCCCACATGCATTCTTCCTGTAGGACTTGGTGCAAATCTTGTTCTTACTTTGCTCATTGTTTGTTTTCCTCCTGTATTCTCATTTTCCGTTTTATAAATCCGGAAAAGATTTTCAAACGCCGTACACGTCATTATATAACAATTTTTTCTGCCTGACAAGCTTACAAATTGAAAACAGAGACAGGATTTTTCTCCTGTCCCTGCGCTGCCCAGCTATTATTTTATTATTAGATACTTTGCCGACATTATATTTTGGTAAATATTGCAGTTTCTTTCTTCAAATCGGTTGCAATCTCAAAATTCTCATCCATACGGTTCGAGATATTTTCCATATCCGTAACCAGCACCTGCGTGCTGTCTGCTGCATTGCTGACTCCCTTTGCGCCCTCCTCGATGGCATGTGCGATCGTATTGATGGACCTTTGTATTTCAACCATTGTATTCTTCAACGAATCTGTCTTTGATTCAAACTCGTTCATGACATTCTCTATGTAGGTCGCCTTATTTTTATATTCACTTCCGGCCGTTACGAATTCTTCAAACTCTGGAAGAATCGACTCGTTCATATATTGTACCAGTCCATTTGCATTGTCTGCTAAATTATGCACTGCCTGAGTCACAACACTGTTGATCTGCTGGATACGGTTTGCAGCTTCCTGACTGGCAGCTGCAAGCTGACTGATCTCTGTTGCAACAACAGCAAAACCGCGTCCTGCATCCCCTGCTCTGGCTGCTTCAATAGATGCATTTAATGCAAGCAGGTTTGTCTGGCTTGCAATATTCAAAATATCATCCGTCAGGCTATTTACCTGATTTACACTGTTACTGTCCTCAATCGCCCTGTTTAATACCTCAAGAATCTCATTGACTTTCGTGCCGGTAGATTCCATA
>ONZX01001251.1_pt1 | contig 13220 bp, 10 predicted proteins | sample 1671831 | NCBI WGS metagenome assembly ONZX01 (sample SAMN06348197, study PRJEB24527) | human gut metagenome | reverse complement strand
ACGGCGACCACCGAGATCTACACTCTTTCCCTACACGACGCTCTTCCGATCTCGCAGTCGATGCGTCTTGCGATTCCGCCCCTGGCGAGCCAGTACATGAACCTCACGAAGAACTCTTCGCTCGCGGTCATGGTGGGCTACCCCGACCTCGTCAACATCGCCAACACGACGATCAACGTGAGCGCGCAGGCGCTCGAAGTCATCTGCATCATCATGGGGGTCTACCTCACGGTGAACCTCCTCATCGCGGTCGTGATGAACGCGGTCAACAAGCTTGTCATGAGGGCGCCGCAATGACGCATCCGAACGCACCGCGCACCGGCCTCCTCGCGATCCTGCGCCAGAAGCTCTTCTACTCGCCCGGAGCGGCCGTCCTCACGGTCCTCATCGCGGCGGTCGTCCTTCTGGCGGGCTGGAAGGCGCTCGACTGGGCGGTCCTCTCGGCCGTTTGGCAAAACGACCTCGAAGCCTGCCGTCAGGCGTCGGGCGCCTGTTGGGGGTTCGTCGACGAGAAGTGGCGCCTCATCCTCTTCGGGCGCTACCCGCACGAACTGCAGTGGCGCCCCGGGACCGCGACGATCCTCGTCGTCCTCATGCTCTGCGTCACGGCGCTCCCTAGCCTCTGGAACCGCAGGGGGGCGCGCATCATCGCGCTCGGTTGGGCCGCGACCCTCATCGCCTTCTTCGTCCTGATGCTGGGCGGGGTCTTCGGGCTCTCGTCCATCTCGACCGACATGTGGGGCGGGCTCCCGCTCACCGTCGTGCTGACGTTGGTCGGCATGACGCTTTCCGTCCCGCTCGGGATTCTGCTCGCGATCGGGCGCCGCAGCGAAATGCCGATCATCTCGGCGGTTTCCGCGGGCTACATCGAACTCGTGCGCGGGGTGCCCCTCATCACGGTGCTCTTCGTCGCGACCTTCATCTTTCCGCTTCTCATGCCCGCGGGCGTGCGTGTGGACGCCTTCTGGCGCGTCGCCCTCGCGATCGTGCTCTTCCAGGCGGCCTACATCGCGGAAACGGTGAGGGGCGGCCTGCAGACGGTGCCGAAGGGTCAGACCTTGGCCGCCCTGTCGCTCGGCCTCACCAAGCGCCAGGTCTACGGCTCGGTGCTTCTCCCGCAGGCCCTGGTCGCCGTCATTCCGGCCTTCGTCAACAGCCTGCTCTCCTGCTTCATGGACACGTCGCTCGTCACCGTGGTGTCGATGTACGACCTCCTGGGGAGCCTGCGCCTTGCCTTGGGCGACGCGCAGTGGCGCGCCTACTTCGTCGAAGGCTACGTCTTCGTGACGCTCATCTACTTCGTCTCGAGCTTCATCATCTCGCGCTACAGCTTGTGGCTCGAAGCCCGGCTCACGGGCGGGAAGAGCCGCCGCCACGCGGACGCCTGAGACGCCTTCCATCTTTTCAAACGATCATGGTCTTTCACGAACACATCATCCGCGTCTGCGCCCCCGGCGAAGTGACCCGCGCCGCCCTTTGGGCGGGCCTCGCCGACTTCGTCGCGAACCCTCAGGACTACCTCGACGGCGCCGTCGGGGCGACGTTGGGCGCTTCTGAAACCGACGCGGACGGCACGGTGCGCATGGCGCGCACGCTCCGCTTTGAGACGGGGTCGTTCGACGAGCGCGTCGCGATGAACGAAGCCGCGGGGACCGTCCGCATCGAAAACGACGGCGACGCGACGCGTCCCGCCTCGAGCTTCACGATGAAGATTGAGGAGCCCGAAGCGGGGAGCCTCTTCCTGCGCTGCGTCTACGACCAGGAGGGCGAACATCCGGCGGTCGCCGCGCAGCCCCACCTGGCGGACCTTCTGCGTCAGGCCTACGAGACGAAGGACCAGGAGGTCGTGCGCCGCATCCTGGAGCGCGCGGTGAGCTGATCGGGGCTCTTTCTCCGAAAGACAAAAAGGGCGGCACCCCCGCGGGGTGGCCGCCCTTTCTGCTAAGGCGCTTTGGGGTGCGGTTATTCGCTCTGCTTCTTCGAGCGGCGTTCACCCGCCTGCATGAGCGCGTTCAGGATGATCGCGCCAAAGGTGGCCGTACCGATGCCGCCCAGCGTGAAGCTGCCGAGATGCACGGTGAAGTCGCCGCCGCCCAAAATGAGCGTCACGGCCGCCACGATCAGGTTGCGGTTGTCGCCGAAGTCGACGTGGTTCACCACCCAGACGCGGGCGCCCGCGACGGCGATGAGACCGAAGACGACGATCGAGGTGCCGCCCAGAATCGGCTGCGGAATCGTCTGAATGACGGCGCCGAACTTGGGCGAGAAGCCGAGCATGATCGCGAAGACCGCCGCCACCGGGAAGATGAGGGTCGAGTAGACGCGGGTCGCGGCCATGACGCCGATGTTCTCGCCGTAGGTCGTCACGCCCGTGCCGCCGAAGGAGGCGGAGACCATCGTCGCCAAGCCGTCGCCGAAGAAGGCGCGGCCCATGTACGGGTCGAGGTTGCGGCCCGTCATCGCGGTGACGGCCTTGATGTGGCCGAGGTTTTCGCCGACCAGGATGATGACGACCGGGGCGATGAGCGAAATCGCGTTGAGGCTGAAGGTCGGGGTCGTCACTTCGGGAAGACCGAACCAGGCCGCGTTGGCGATCACTTCGAAGGCGATGGGCTTGCCGAGCCCCATGCCGTTCGTCAGCACCGCGTAGATCGCGTAGGCGAGCGCGAGGCCCACGAGGATGAGGAGCTTCTGGATGAGGCCCTTCGTGTAGACGGCGACGCCGCCCACGCAGCAGACCGTCATCAGGGCGATCCAGGCGTCGAAGTCCGTCGGACCGACGCTCTTCACCGCGGTGGGCGCGAGGTTCAAACCGATGACGGCGACGACCGCACCGGTGACGACCGGGGGCATCAGGCGTTCGATCCACTGCACGCCCGTGCTCATCACGATGAAGCCCACGACGCAGTAGATCGCGCCGCAGACGATGATCCCGCCCAGGGCGTCGCTGATGTTGGGGTTGGGGCCCGAACCCGCGGCGTAGCCCGTCGCGGCGATGACGACGCCGATGAAGGCGAAGGACGAACCGAGGTAGCTCGGCACGCGGCCGCCCACCATCAGGAAGAAGATCAGGGTGCCGATGCCGGACATCAGCACGGCGAGGTTCGGATCGAACCCCATGAGGATCGGCGCCAACACGGTCGAGCCGAACATGGCGACGACGTGCTGCACGCCGAGGGCGAGTGTGGGTCCGAGCGGAAGACGTTCGTCAGGCGCGATGACGCCTTCCGTCTTCACGGACCATTGCGGAAAGTAGGACATGGGTGCCTCGTTGAAAGGGGTTTCGTTGCGCGCCGGGGGTAGCGGGCGCACAAACGGCCTCCATTGTAAGGATTTGCGACGCCGGTTTCGACTGAAAGAACGTTCGAGGCGGTACAATGGGCGGCTTTTGCGGGAGCGCATCCCGCTGATTCTTCAACGAATTCCGATATTTCCAATGACGAGTCCGAATCCGGCGCTTGTGCGCGACGTCGAGGAACGCCGCACCTTCGCCATCATCTCCCACCCTGACGCGGGCAAAACGACGCTGACGGAAAAACTCCTGCTCTTCGGCGGCGCCATCCAGATGGCGGGCGCGGTGAAGGGGCGCAAGGCGGCGCGTCACGCCACCTCGGACTGGATGGAGGTGGAAAAGCAGCGCGGGATTTCGGTGACGAGTTCGGTGATGCAGTTCCGCTACGCCGACCACGTGATCAACCTCCTCGACACCCCGGGCCACGAAGACTTCTCGGAAGACACGTACCGCGTGCTCACCGCGGTCGACGCGGCCGTCATGGTGATCGACGCGGCGAAGGGCGTCGAAGCGCAGACGATCAAGCTCTTGGAAGTCTGCCGCATGAGGAACACCCCGATTATCACGTTCATCAACAAGCTCGACCGCGAAGTGCGCGACCCGATCGAACTCCTGGGCGAGATCGAGAGCGTGCTCAAACTCCAGTGCGTGCCGGCCACGTGGCCGATCGGCATGGGGAAGACCTTCCGCGGCGTCTTTTCGCTCCTCAAGAACCGGCTCGTCCGATTCACCGCGGGCGAAGACCGCCTGGGCGACGAAGAGCGCGACACGATCGAAGGTCTCGACAACCCGCGTCTCGATGAGCTCTATCCGCTCGAAATGCCCTACGTGCGCGAGTCGATCGAACTCGTGCAGGGCACGTCCGAGCCCTTCAGCCTGGAGAAGTTCCTCGCGGGCGAGCAGAGCCCGGTCTTCTTCGGTTCGGGCGTCAACAACTTCGGCGTGCAGGACGTTTTGGACGCGCTCGTCGCGTGGGCGCCCCGTCCGCAGCCCCGCGACGCGGGCGCGCGCATGGTCGAGCCGACCGAATCCCCCTTCACGGGCTTCGTCTTCAAGATCCAGGCCAACATGGACCCGCGCCACCGCGACCGCATCGCGTTCTTCCGCGTGTGCTCGGGGCGCTACCAGCCCGGCATGAAGGTCTTCCACGTGCGTGAGGGCCGCGAGATGAAGATCCCCAACGCGCTCACCTTCATGGCGCAGGACCGCGTCATCATGACGGACGCGGTGGCGGGCGACATCATCGGGATCTACAACCACGGGCAGCTCCACATCGGCGACACGCTCACCGCGGGCGAGAATCTCGGCTTCACCGGGATCCCGAACTTCGCGCCGGAACTCTTCCGCGCGGCCCGCGCCAAGGACCCCTTCAAGGCGAAGCAGCTCCAGAAGGGCCTGCAGGAACTGGGCGAAGAAGGCGCGATTCAGGTCTTCACCGGCGAATTCGGGAACATTCTTCTCGGCGCCGTCGGTCAGCTCCAGTTCGAAATCGTCGCGCAGCGCCTCGCGACCGAGTACAAGGTCGACGCGATCTATGAGTCGACCGACGTCTCGACCGCGCGCTGGCTCTCGTTCCCGGACGAGGAGACCCGCCGCAACTTCACGGCCGAGCAGGCCGCGCGCTTGGCGCGCGACGTCAATGGCAACACGTGCTACCTCGCGACCTCGATCTACAACCTCGAGACGACGATGAAGCACTGGCCGCAGGTGACCTTCCACCAGACGCGTGAAATGAGCCAGAAGTTCGACTGACCGTCGAACGGGCCCCGAAAATGACGACGGCCTCCGGAATTCCGGAGGCCGTTCGTCTTGTGCGGACCGGGAGACCCCGGCGCGGCGCACCCAGTGGAGCGACGACCCGAGGCGGTTCAACCCCAGCGTGCGGCCCGTCATCTCGACGATCTTGCGCTCCATCAGGATGTTCGACTCGGCGCCCACTTCGGTCCCCGCCTTGTTGTCGTAGAGCTGGTAGCTCTTCCTCGTCGCCTGCGGCGTGATGTTGGGCATCACGACGTTGCAGCCGTGGAGAATCCCGCCCACGCGGCCGTTGGGGTCCAACGTATCCAACGCCGTCGCCGTCGCGATGTTGACGTCCTTCATGACGAGGCGCGTCGTCGCGATCATGTTGAAGGCGAGTTGGAGCAGCGGCGTCTTCTGCATCATCCCCTCCGAGGTCATGTCGGCCCCGAGGCTCGTGATGTAGGGACCCATGCCGATCATGTCGGCGTCGAGCATCTGGAACGTGCGGATGTCGTTCTTGAGGTCTTCGAGCGTCTGGCCGGGAAGCCCGATCATGACGCCGGTGCCGACCTGGTAGCCCGCGCGGCGAAGGTTCCGGAGCGCCTCGTAGCGGTGCTCCAGGATCTTCTCAAAGCGCCCCGGGGTCGAATGGAGCGCGTGAAAGAGCGTGGGGTTCGACGATTCGATGCGAAGGAGGTAGCGGAGGCCCCCCGGGTTCCCGCAGGCTTCGGCCCAACGTTCGTAGACCTCGAGCGTCTGCTCGCCGAGGGAGAGCGTGACGCCGAGGCCGTTCGGGAGGGCGTCCGACGTCGTCTCCGCGTGGATGCGGCGCAGCACGCGCTCGATGAAAGCGATCCACTTCTCGTCGCGGCGCTCGCCCGCCTGGACGGCGATCGAGCCGTAGCCCTTTTCGGCCGCATGGAGGGCGCACCCCACGATCACGTCTTCATCCAACGTGTAGCGCGTGACGGTCTGGTTGCTCTTGCGGATGCCGCAGTAGCGGCAGTTCGCCGTGCAGATGTTGCTCACCTCGATGAGCCCCCGCAGGTACACGTTCGGGCCCATGCGCTCCGTCGTCAGCGCGTAGGCGCGTTCCTGAAGCTTGCGGCAGTCCTCGGGGTCGGTGAGCCCCAAAAGCGTCACGATCTCCTCGTCCGAGAGATCGTCCTTCATAAGAATTCGTTCAAGATCCTGCGTCATCCGCGGGCCCTCCGGTAGGCGGCCAGCGCCTCGGGGTGGCACCCGAGCACGCGTTCGATCACGCCCTGCAGATGGCAGATCGTGAGGCCGTAGTTCGTCATGGGGACGCCCTGCGCACGGGCGGCGCGAAGGCGCATCAGCATGTGGCGGCGCGTCACGACGCAGCCGCCGCACTGGATCACGACCGCATAGGGCGTGAGGTCTTCGGGGAAGTCCTTCCCGACGGCGACGTCGATCCGAAGGTCGAGCCCGGTCTTCTGCCGGAGCCAGCGCGGAATCTTCACGCGGCCGATGTCGTCCTTCTGCGGGTGGTGGCTGCAGGTTTCCGCAATGAGGATGCGGTTGCCGTCCTTCAAGCGCGTCAACGCCGCGGTGCCTTCCGCGAGCGTTTCGATGTCGCACTTCGCGTAGGCCATCTGCACCGAGAAGGTCGTGAGCGGAATCGATTCGGGGGTCGTGGCCGCCACGGCCTCGACGACCTGCGAATCGCACATGATGAATTTGGGCGGATTTTTGAGTTCGCCCAACATCTCCGCCACGCGGTCCTCCTGCACGACCACGACCTTCGCGTGGGCGTCCAGAAGCTCGCGGATCGCCTGGACCTGCGGGAGGATGAGGCGGCCCTTCGGGGCGCCGGTGTCGATGGGCGTCACGAGGATGATCGTGTCCCCGGCCTTCGCGAGGTCGCCCGCGATCAGGCGGTCGGGTTCGGTGCCGTCCTTGAGGACCCGCACGATTTCGGCGCGCAGGTCTTCGATGCCCTCGCCCGTCGCGGCGCTCGTCGTCACCACGGGAAGGCCCGAGGCGTTCGCCGCGGCGAGCATCTCGGCGTCGGGCTTGCGGCGGTCACACTGGTTGATGACGATGATCGCGGGGGTGCCGAGCGTCTTCGCGCGGCGGATCAGTTCGGCTTCGGCGCCGACCTCATCGCCGCCCAGGACGATCAACGCCAGGTCGACCCATTCGAGCACCGAGAGGCTGCGGCGCACGCGCGCGGCGCCCAATTCGCCCACGTCGTCCACGCCCGCCGTGTCGATGAAGACGACGGGGCCGACGGGCGCGAGTTCGCAGGCTTTCTCGACGGGGTCCGTCGTCGTGCCGGCGACGTTCGAGACGATGGAGATCTGCTGACCGGTGAGCGCGTTCGCAAGCGAGCTTTTCCCTGCGTTGCGCGCACCGAAGAGGCCGATGTGCAGGCGCAGGCCTTTTGGGGTGTCGATCATGGTGTGCCGTGTGGGGGATGGTTGAAAAAACGGACCGCACGTATTGAACGTGCGGTCCGTGAGCGTATCACGTCAGAAGCGCGGAGGCTTCCCGTGAATTACTTTTCGATGTTGGTGCGGACGACGTCGCGTTCGAGCCAAATCGGAGCGTGGTGCTCAGCGGCTTCCCAGCTGATGGTGCCGGGGCCGAAGCGCCAGATGCCCTTGAAGTGCTCCATCGAGAGGAGCGCGAGCGGGATGTGGGCGCAGACGACCAGAACCGACACGATGATGGAGCCCCAAACGTGGAAGTAGAACATCCACATGTAGACCATCTTGCCGAGGAGCGGGGCGCCGAGCCAGAGGAGCCAGCCCGTCACGGCGAGCGCCGCGATCATGCCCATGAAGAGCAGGTAGGAGGCCTTCTGACCGCCGTTGTAGCGGCCCTGCGGGGGAACTTCAACCGGACCGAACGGGATCTTGAAGAAGCGGCGGGGATAGCCGCCGAAGTTGCGGAACCAGTAGATCGTGTTGCGGTCCCATTCCAGGCAGGCGCGCAGGATGAGCGCGAAGCGGTCCGGGGCGATCACGATGAACCCGAGCAGGTTGAACGTGAAGATCGTGCCGAGGATCAGGTGCCAGAGCATGACGTACTCGGCCGTTTCCGCGGCGAGATCGCAGAAGTACACGGCGACGCCCGTGAAGAGCAGCGCGAACCACGTGATCGCGTTCACGGTGTGGAACACCTTGTCCGGAGCGTGGAAGCGAAGGATGCGGTCGTTGGAGTTAGCCATGGTTGACCTCCGAGGCGAGCATGGTGCGCGCGTAGTAATGGGTGTGAAGCAGTTCGTGCATCGTGTGATCCACGGGCTTCGTGCCGAGGTCCTTGTAGACGGACATCACGACTTCGTTCTGGTGCGAGCTCGTCAGACCGAGGGCCTGGCAGAGCTTGTCGTCCTTGTAGAGACCGGCCTGACGGGCGGCGATGATCGCGCCGCGACGGGCGATCATGTCACCGATGGCGTAGCCGCAGACGGCGACGGCACCGACGCAAAGGCCGCAAACCTTGAGGAAGCCGCGGCGGCCCAGAATGAGGGCGGCGGGGCGCTCGGCGTAGGAATAGTTTTCAGAGAGCATTTGTTATTGACCTCGCGTCTCGGAAGTTAAATGCGCAGGGGGAGCGGCATGGTGGGCTGGAGCCAGGCCGTACCGGACGGCTGGACAGGCTGACCGCCGCCGTTGACGCAGCCGCCGGGGCAGTTCATGACTTCGATGAAGTGATAGCGGTTCTTGTCGACGCGGACGCGGTTCAGAACTTCCTTCAAGCCCTGGTTCGCACCGTTGACGACGCAGACGCGCACGTCGAAGGTCTTGCCGCCCAGCGCCTTGATGGGCACGGGGATCGTGGCTTCGACGATGGCGTTGTTGTGGCCGCGGACGACTTCGATGTCGGCGTTCTTGAGCTCTTCGCCGGAGAGGGCGAAGTAGGCCGTACGGAGCGCCGCTTCCATCACGCCGCCCGAAACGCCGAAGATCGTGCCGGCGCCGGTGTAGACCTCAAGGGGACCGCGTTCGCGGGTCTTGGGCATGTCGAGCGGGTTGATGCCCTTGCGGCGCAGAAGCTCGGCGATGTCGCGGGCCGTGAGCGAGGCGTCGATGTCCTGGAAGGACGGCGTGTCCTTCGGGAGATCCTTGTTGGCGACGAGGTAGCGCCAGGCCGTGTTCATTTCGGGACGGGCCGCTTCGAAGATCTTGGCCGTGCAGGGCGTGACCGACACGAAGTAGATCTTGCGGGGATCGCACTTGAGGATGTGCTTCGCAGCCCAGGTCTTCGCGAGCGTGCCGCCCATCTGGAGCGGGGACTTCGCGGTCGAGAGGTGCGGGAGCATGTCCGCGTGGTACGTTTCGGCGTTCTTCACCCAGGCCGGGCAGCAGCTGGTGAAGTGCGGGAACGGGTGCTTGCCCTGTTCGTCGACTTCGGGGCCGCGTTCGCCGAGGACCCAGTACTGGATCTTCTTGACGAATTCCGTGCCTTCTTCAATGATCGTCTGGTCGGCCGAGCTGTTGCAGTCGTAGACGACGAAGCCGAGACGCTCGAGGGCGTTGACCATCTGTTCGGTCGAGAGTTCGCCGGGCTTGCCGCCGAATTCTTCGCAGAGCGAGACGCGCACGGCGGGCGAGGGATGCGCCACGCAGATGCGGTCCTTGTCGTCGAGGACGCGTTCGACTTCGTCGACGAAGCTCATCTGCTCGATCGCGTTGAACGGGCAGGCGATGAGGCACTGGCCGCAGTAGACGCACGCGTCGTCCACGATTTCGTGCTTGGCACCGAGACCGCCCTTGATGGCGTCGGTCGGGCAGAACTTGCGGCAGGTGTCGCACCCGACGCAGTTTTCCTTGTTGATGTGGATGATCCCGCGCAGTTCACCCTTGCGGAGGTTGCCGACGTAGGCAGGACCCTCTTCCCCGTGGGCGTTGGCGCCCGGGAGGAAGGTGTGGACCGTGATCGTATCCTTGGACATGGATGTCTCTCCAGAGATGGGATGGCACAACGGCCTCCGCCGGTGAGAGCGAAGGCCGGAGAGCCAAGACGTCCGGAACTCCGTACGGGGGGCGAATGGACGTTCGCCGGGGTCGCCGAAGGGTTGGGGACGCCGTTTATTTTTTGAACGAGGGCAGGTCGCGGGACAGCCCGCGAGACCCTCGGTGAAACACGTCCGAATTGTAAGGGGGGGCTTAGGGAAAAAGCAGTTTCGCCTATGAACAAAGGATTAGTACCTGGGAGGTAGAAAAGGACACTCCCCCTTTGTTTCTAGTTGCAATTTGACATAAATCAATTCGACCCCCTCGGTCTTTACGAAAGCCGCTAAGTGCTTGAGGCCGTTGCAAAAATTTCCGACCAATTTGCTCGGGATTAGGAGGGAGTAGTCCGGATAAGATTCGACCCCGCCGGAAAAGTGTCCGACGGGGCCGTACGGGAAGTCCTTGAGAAGGGCCGGTTACATGTCCGCTTCCTTCAGGGGCGCGCGCAGTTCCGCACGCACGTTGTCCATCCCGGCGTAGAAGGCCTTCATCATCACGAGGCCGAGGAACTTTCCGGCGTCGGTGACGATGATGTTGTCGGGGTCGTTCGGATCGTCCTGAACGGCGCCCGAGAGCTTGAGCCCGATCATTTCCTTCATGAGGTAGCGGTCGAGGTCGACGCCGTGCACGTCGCGGAAGTACTTGCGCGAGAGGCGGTGGGAGAAGATCCCCAGCATCAGGCGGTACTGCATGATGGCGTGCTTGTCGAACTGACGGCGCCGTTCGACGCCGGTGTTCCCCGCGGCGATGCGCTCGCCGTAGCGGCGCAGGCTGAAGGTGTTGACGTAGAGGCTGTCGCCGAGGAAGCTGAAGGCGCCAGAGCCCACGCCCAGGTATTCGTCGTAGTCGACGACGTACTCGTCGAAGCCTTCGTCGTTCGTGCGCCCGAAGGTCCACGACGTGAGGTGGTTGTAGCGGGAGCCGAGCGTATCGAGAATCACGCGGTACTGGTCCGCGAGCTGGTTCCCGGTCGCGGCGATTTCGTTCTTCACGCTCTTGCGGGTCTGCGACGTCACCATGAGCGGGTACGTCGTCACCTGGCGGGGGTTGAGCTTCCAGATCTTCTCCATGTCCTCGTGGAGCATGTCGAGGGTCTGGCCGCGGAACCCGAACATCATGTCGATGTTGCAGGTCGGGAAGAGTTCCTGCGCGTACTGGAGGCGCTCGAAGATCTGCTCGCCCGAGCCGAACTTCTCATAGCGCTCGGAGAGCTTCAGGAGGTCATCGTTGAAGCTCTGCACGCCGATCGACATGCGGTCGACCAGGCCCTTGAGATTCCGGAACTGGGGCGTCGTGATGATCTGCGGGTCGGTTTCGCAGGAGATTTCCTTGATCGACGGGAAGAGCGTCTTCGCGTGCTCGATCGTCTTGATGAGCTCGTCCTCAAGAATCGTCGTCGTGCCGCCGCCGATGTACATCGAGTGGAAGTCGTACCCGAGCGCCTTCACGTATTCCATTTCCTTCCTCAGGTGCACGAAGTATTCGCGCGCCTTGTGCTCCTTGAAGAGGAAGCGGTGGAAGGTGCAGTACGAGCAGAGCGTGTGGCAGAACGGGATGTGCGCGTAGAGGAGGTACTTGTGGCCTTCCTGCGGGGGCGGGGGATTCTGCAGAATCACCGGGTCGCAGTGCAGGTAGCGCTTGATGTAGTAGTCCATCACGCGGTCCGCGGCCCCGATCATCCAGTCGGGGAGAAGTTTGCGGGGCTGCGGGGTGTAGTTCGAAACGGTCATGATGGGGGGATGCCGTGATCTTCAAGAAAAAAGTCCGCCCATTTTAACGAACGCCGGGCGGCGGGAAGCTTAATTGCCCGCCGCCCGGTGCGTCTGAGCGGTTCGTTTGCGGACGCGGCGTCAGCCGTGCGTCGCGTAGATGCGCGCGACGTCCTCCGCGAAGCGTTCGGCGAGCTTGCGGCGCTTCAGTTTGAGGGTCGGCGTGATGAGGCCCGACTCGATCGTCCAGGGCTCCTGCGTGAGCACCACCGCGCGCGGGAGCGCGTAGTGCGGGAAGTCGCCCGCGGCGGTCTTGGCGCGTTTCAACACCGAGCTCTTCGCGCGCGCGGCCGAGAGGCTCGCGGGATCCTCGGGGTCAAGGCCCTCTTCGGCGCAGAGCGCCGCCCATTCGTTCTTCTCCAACACGCAGACGAGCCCCAAGTACGGACGGTTTTCGCCCACCACCCAGGTCTGCGCGAAGAGCGGATCCGTTTCGATCGCGCTCTCCAGGTCTGCGGGCGGAATCTTCTCGCCCGTCGACGTGACGATGATTTCCTTGATGCGGCCCTTGATGCGGAGCATCCCCTCGGGAGTCCACTCGCCGATGTCGCCGGTCTTCAACCAGCCGTCGGGCGTGAAGGCCGCGGCGGTGTCTTCGGGCCGCCCCCAGTAGCCCTTCATGACGGAGGGGCCGCGCACTTCGATTTCGTCGCCTTCGCCCAAACGCACTTCGACGTGCTGGAAGGGGTGCCCCACCGTATCCGGGTGGTTGAGTTCGAGGTTGTTCCCCGCGATGATCGGGCTCGTTTCGGTCATGCCGTAGCCCTGGATGATGGGGAGCCCCAGCCCGCAGAACGTGCGCGCGACCTTGGGGTTCACGGCGGCGCCGCCGGAAATCGCGACGCGGAGCCGCCCGCCGAACTGCTGCGCGAGCGTTTCGCGCACGCGCGGGAGCAGGAACGCCCGGATGAGGCCGTCCCACCAACGGTGGGCGTCGGCTTCGGGCCTGATGCCGTTCTTTTCACAGAAGTCCGCCCAACCGACGCGCACCGCTTCGCCGAAAAGGCGGCGCGCGCTCGGCGAGGACTTCTTCAGCTTCTCCTGCACGCGGGCGTGGATGCGCTCGTAGACGCGCGGCACCGAGATGATCACCTGCGGGCGGATCGTCTTCAGGTCTTCGGCCAAAAGGAGGACGCTCCGGTTGTAGGCGATGGTGCAGCCCGTCGCGAGCGCGAGGTAGTAGCCCGCCATGCGCTCGAACGTGTGCGAGAGCGGCAGGAACGAGAGGAAGACCTCGCCCGCGCGCGGCGACACGCACTCCAGCGTGTCCTTCACGTTCGCGACGAAGTTCGCGTGCGTGAGCATGACGCCCTTGGGACGGCCCGTCGTCCCGGAGGTGTAGACGATGCCGGCGAGGTCCTCGGGCGCGGGGCCCGCGGGAAGCTCGCCCGAGTAGCCCGCGCCCATGGCGAGGAGCGCTTCGGCGCCCCAGAT
>ONZX01001248.1_pt1 | contig 13236 bp, 14 predicted proteins | sample 1671831 | NCBI WGS metagenome assembly ONZX01 (sample SAMN06348197, study PRJEB24527) | human gut metagenome | reverse complement strand
TTCCTTTTCCACAATTTCATCCTCCAATCCTTTTATTTATGAAAGAGAAGCTTCCAGTTCTGTCCGGATTGCCTTAATAAAATTCTCACTGTTTAATACCACCGGATTTTCAATGGTCGTAATCAAAGCAAGATCCTTTGTCATCTTTCCGGACTCAATGGTCTTTAAGCATGCTGCTTCCAGTTTATCCGCAAAATCACAGAGTGCCTGATTTTTATCCAGTTCTCCGCGCTTTCTGAGTGCTCCTGTCCATGCAAAAATGGTTGCGACGGAGTTTGTGGAAGTTTCTTCACCCTTCAGATGCTTATAATAATGTCTCTGAACGGTTCCGTGTGCAGCTTCATACTCATAATATCCATGCGGGGATACAAGTACGGAAGTCATCATGGCAAGAGAGCCGAATGCAGAACTGATCATATCACTCATAACATCACCGTCATAGTTTTTGCATGCCCAGATAAATCCGCCTTTTGACTTCATAACACGTGCAACCGCATCATCGATCAAAGTATAAAAATACTCAATTCCGGCTTTTTCAAATGCATCCTTGTAATTCTTCTCAAATACATCCTGGAAAATATCCTTAAAGGTATGGTCATATTTTTTGGAAATGGTATCCTTTGTTGCAAACCACAGATCCTGTTTTGTATCCAGTGCATATTTAAAGCAGCTGTGTGCAAAGCTTTCAATGGAATCGTCCAGGTTATACTGTCCCTGTAATACACCGGCCCCGGTAAAATTATGGATCAGCTCACGCACGATGGTTCCATCCTCTGCCGTAAATACCAGCTCAGCTTTACCAGGTCCCGGAACCTTCATTTCTGATGCCTTATACACATCGCCATACGCATGTCTTGCAATCGTGATCGGTTTTTCCCAGGTCTTAACATTTGGCTCAATTCCCTTTACGACAATCGGCGCACGGAATACCGTTCCGTCAAGCATGGCACGGATGGTTCCGTTCGGACTCTTCCACATCTCTTTTAAATTATATTCTGTCATTCTTGCGGCATTCGGAGTGATCGTTGCGCATTTTACAGCAACACCGTATTTCTTTGTTGCATTTGCAGAATCAACCGTTACCTGATCGTTTGTCCGGTTACGCTCTTCCAGTCCCAGATCATAATACTCTGTTTTCAGATCAATAAACGGAAGTAACAGCTCATCCTTGATCATTTTCCAGAGAATTCTTGTCATTTCATCTCCGTCCATCTCTACCAGTGGTGTTGTCATTGTAATCTTGCTCATCGCTTCATTCTCCTTTATTTTATTTCATCAGATTTTCCCAACCGATTTTATCCATGTTGGATATCGTATTGCGGATATGGAGTCTGGCACACTCCTCCGCTGTCCGGGCATCCCTTGCCTTTAATGCCTCGGCAATTGCCCGGTGTTCATTGATCGACGCATGAGCCCGTGCTTTCTCTTCCAGTGTGATCCGACGGATGCGCTGCAGATAATGATGATAGTCCCGAAGCACACGTGTCAGTTCTTTGCTTGCGCATGCTTCATATACCATTTCGTGGAAACGGTTATCCAGTTCCAGTATCTGATCCCAGTTTTCTTTGGAATAGTGAAAATCGGATAAAAATACGATTTCTTCCAGTTCCTCCAACTGTTCCTGCGTGATCCGCTCCGCTGCCCACCGGGCGCATAATCCCTCTAAAAGCGTCCGTATCTCATAGATATCTTTGACATCCTGAAGGGTAACCCCTTCTACAAACGCTCCCTTGTTTGGAATGATATGTACCAGCCCTTCCAGCTCCAGCTGCCGGAGTGCTTCCCGGACGGGAGTCCGGCTCACCCCGAGATCGTCGCCAATATTCTTTTCCTTCAGTTCCTCATTCGCCTGATATTTTCCATTTAAAATATCTTCCCGAATGGAATGAAAAACTTTGGCACTTAATGAATAATGATCTTCTGCCATAATTTCACCTTATATAATATCGAATTTTTGTCTATAACACAATACCAAGCTCTTTACAAACGGAAGTAATTTCTACAACAAGTTCCTGATCTGTCATAACCGTCACGCGTCCGTCATCGTATTGTGTGTCTACCCAGTCTTTGATCCGGTGTACAAGTTCTGAGTTTTTGTCCACTTTCCGGTCATCCGGCAAATGATAATAATTGTTGATCCAGTGTGCAATACCTGCCAGACCTGAGGTATTCGATACTGCTACCAGAGGTGGACGGTTTAAAAATTTTCCGGTATCGAAAATGTTATAGATTTCCTCGTTTTTCAGTAATCCGTCTGCGTGAATACCGGCTCTTGTCACATTAAAGTTACTTCCGACAAACGGCGTCTGCGGCGGCTGTTTGTATCCCAGTTCTTTTTCATAATATTCGGAAAGTTCTGTGATCACGGTCGTATCCATGCCGTCGAGAGTGCCGCGCAGCTGGGCATACTCAAATACCATGGCTTCCAGAGGCGTATTACCGGTACGCTCTCCGATTCCAAACAAAGAACAGTTGACACCACTTGCCCCGTACAGCCATGCTGTGGTGGAATTGTTGACTGCTTTGTAAAAATCGTTGTGTCCATGCCACTCAATCTGGGAAGAAGGAACTCCGGCATGTGTTGTCAGACCGTAAATGATTCCCGGCACACTTCGCGGAATTACGGCACCAGGGAAGTTTACCCCATATCCCATCGTGTCGCAGGCACGTACCTTGATCGGAATCTTGTACTCATCCTGCAGTTTCATCAGTTCCACACAGAACGGAATTACAAATCCGTAAATATCGGAACGTGTGATATCCTCAAGATGACAGCGCGGACTGATGCCGGTCTCCAGACAGTCGCGGATCACGCTCAGGTACAGATTCATAACCTCCCGTCTTGTCATTTTCATTTTATAGAAAATATGGTAGTCAGAACAGCTGACAAGAATGCCCGTCTCGCGAAGACCCAGGTCTTTGACCAGCTGAAAGTCCTGTTTGCTGGCACGAATCCAGGAAGTGACTTCCGGAAACTGATAGCCACGTTCCATACATTTATATACCGCGTCGCGGTCTTTCTTACTATATAAGAAGAATTCACTCTGACGAATCTTTCCCTTCGGACCACCAAGTTTATGTAAGTAATCATAAATCGTCACGATCTGTTCGGTGGTATACGGAGCACGGGACTGCTGCCCATCACGGAATGTGGTATCTGTAATCCAGATTTCATCCGGCATATTATGCGGAACAATACGATCATTAAACGCAATCTTCGGAATCTCCTCATAGGGAAAAAGGTTCCGGAATGTATTCGGTTCATCCACATCTACCAGCTGATAAAAATGTTCTTCGAGCTGCAACAGGTTTGATTTGTCATTCATTACTACTTCTCTCATGTGCTGACTACTCCTTTTCATACATGAATAATTGTATACAATTATTACGTTATAAAATCATTTTATCTATTTACTATGTGAAAGTCAATGAATTTTTTTAGAAAAATATGGAACCCTTTTGCTGCCGTCTCATACACTATACTGTAAATATATTTATTTGGAGGTCACTTATGAGTGATTTAACTGCTACAAACTGTGGATGTTGAACAGATAACGGATGTGGATGCAATTCTATTATCTGGATCATTCTTCTTCTCTCCTGCTGTGGAAATGGATCTTTCTGCGGAAACAACAACGGATGCGGATGCAGTGGCGGCGGAAACGACTGCTGCTGGCTGATTCTTCTTCTGTTATTCTGTGGCGGATGCAATGGCGGCGGAAACGGATGCGGCGGAATCTTCTAATATTTGTGTTAAAAACGTGTGCAGCAAGGTGCACAACCAAAAAGGGATGCAGTATCTGCATCCCTTTTTGCATATAAAATGCTATCCTTCTTTTGTGGCTTTTTCTTTCTGGATCTGACGTTCCACAGCCTCTTTTACCCTGCATTCCGTGGGAACATTCCGTCGTTTCAGGCATTCTTCATCCACTTCATAAACACTGTTTCCATCAATAATCAGTCTCTCATGCATCTATTTTTTCCTTTTTCTTTTATTGTATTCATACAGACAGGCATTCTCTCATAAAATAATAGAAAAATTATATAGGATGTGTGATCCATGGATGAAAATAAATCCATCACGTATGACGATCTGATCCAGACGAGAAATACGCAGATCTTAAAGTCCATCGTACCATATTTAGACGTTCCGACACAAAAGCCGCTTGCCATGCTGATCCAGCTGATGGAATGGAAAAATGCCACAGCAGCTTTCTCCAGACAGGAGAACAGCATGGCTGCCTGTTCTCTGCCTGCCGGTACCAAACGGCGGGATGCAATGCTTAGTGCAGTCCGTAAATATTGTACCCCAAAAGAACAGGAAATGATTGATACATTGCAGACTCTGTTTTGTATTATGGAAAATCAGGATCTGTTTCACAATCCATAAATCCGCAGGAGGTTTTTGAATGGATTCCAATCTTTTTAACAATCCGGCGTTTGCCAATTTAAGTCCGGAAAAATTGCAATTTCTGCTCTCCTTTGCACAGAAAGAAAAACCTTTAAACATGAAAGATGCCATGCCGTTTCTTCTCTCAAATATGAGGCAGGCAAAGGAAAACCATATTGATTTCACAAAGCCTGAAATCGAACTGTTGTGTGATCTGCTGTCCAAAGACCTTCCGCCTGAGAGTCAGACGCAAATGAAAAAGATCATGTCCCTGATGTCGATGAACCGTTCACATCCAGCTCCCTGATCGGGATTTTTAAAATTTTATCCAGCGGGAACAGGCTTTTGCCTTTCCCGTCGGTTCCCTCATAATATTTTTCTCCTGCCGATTCAAACAGAATATATAAGGTATTGTCACTTACATCGAGTTCTTCCGATGCCGGAGGCATTTCCACTTTCTTTCTCGGATGTTTCGGCCGGGTTGCGAGTGCCGTGACAGAGTCGTAACAATATAAATAGGAAGACTGGTTTCTTCCGTAGGAAGTGCTCAGATATACGTTTCCGGAATCATCGAACGTAACTCCCTGCACCTTTTGCGGAATTTTATAATCACTGAGGGCAATCAGTTTGTCCGTCTTTTTATCCAGATAATATGCCACCATTCGTGAATTCACCAGAAGTGTATGCGTTGCAATCCACAATCTTCCGCCATACCAGGTAATACAGGAAGGCGTATTTTTGACCGGAAACTCATCCACAACATCTCTTGCATCCACGACATCTCCGGTATTCTGATAGGCCATCAGTTCAATAAAATCGTAGGAGATCCGCTCCACACAGTTTTCATAGGAATTGCACACCCATACATTGTCACCGTCAAACGCAATTCCTCCCAGATGGCTGTTTTCATCCATTCCCAGTGTGACCATATATTCTCCGGTTTCCCTGTCAAACACCATAAGCTCTCCCATACAGTCATCTTCCGTGGAATAAGAAGTGATCAGCACAAATTCGTCGGTCAGACAAATCCCCTGCGGGCACTGGGATGCACTGAAAATATATTTTTTTAACACATCCTCCTCCCGGGTATCCGGCATGCCCGGAATATCAATTTCATTGTAAAAGCTGTAATCAAGATCTTTCAACAGAACCAGATTTTTGTCGAACCGGCTCTCTCTTTTGTGATAGTTATAATATTCTACATTGTAATAATTATTAATCTTTGCGGTCCATTTGGCATAAAGAATGTAATGATCCTTACGATCCGTGGGAATGGTCTTTATCTGTTTGTGAAGCGCGGCATCGGAGTACCATCCGAGAAACCGGAATCCACTCCGGTATGGCGTATACAGCGGCTGGTCCCCGCTGAATGCCGGGTACGATTCTTTATTGAAAGAATTCTGTATGCCGCCTCCCAGAAAATACCCCACGGTAACCGTATCGTTCTTTGTGTGAACATTTGCAGGTTTTTGAAAGGAAGAACTCGAAGGGGCATAATTCTCCCCTTCGAGTTCTGTGTTTTTTGCATATGTCGGTGTCACGATAAAATTTAAGGTTATTGCAATCAATAATACAGCAAACACTGTACTATTCTTCTGTCTCCACAACTTTGCCTGCCCTCTCTTCTATTTCTCTTGCTGCCACATCCTCAGGTGCTTGTTCATACCGGGCAAATTCATAAGAAAATGTTCCGCTTCCGCTGGTCATTGACCGAAGCTGTGTATTATATCCATACAGTTCAAGATATGGAAGATCCGCATCGATCTCCTGATACCCGTTTTCTGCATTCATATTCATCACACGACCTCTGCGTTTATTCAGATCTCCCATGATTTCACCGGTATATTCCTCCGGAGTAATGATCTTTACAGAGGCGATCGGCTCTAACAATACCGGCTTCGCATCTAAAAATCCTTTCTTAAATGCCTGTTTCGCGGCTACTTTAAATGCCATCTCGGAGGAATCCACCGGATGATAGGAGCCATCATAGAGTACCGCTTTCACTCCGATTACCGGGTAGGCCGCAAGCGGTCCTTTCAAAACAGCTTCTGCAATTCCTTTTTCCACTGCTGGAAAATAATTTTTCGGAACGGCTCCACCCACAACACACTGTTCAAATACATAAGAGACCTCTAAATCCCCGCTCGGCTCAAATTTCATTTTAACATGGCCGTACTGTCCATGTCCACCGGACTGTTTTTTATATTTGTATTCAACATCTGATTTTCCACGTATGGTTTCGCGGAAAGCGACCTTTGGACGCATCAGTTCAATTTCTACTTTATACTTTTCAAGCAGCATACTCTGAACAATTTCAAGCTGCTGCTCACCCATGCCATATAACAGAGTCTGACGATTTTCACTGTCATTTACCACACGCAGCGTCTGATCTTCCATCAGAATTTTTTGCAGCGACTGGGAAATCTTATCCACATCCCCTTTGTTTTTTGCTTTGTAGCGCATAGATACGTACGGTTTTGAGAAATTCGTGCGAAGATAGGCAACCGGATTATTCCGTACGGACAGGGAATCCGTTGTCTGGGACTGGGACAGCTTTGCCAGTGCTCCGATATCCCCCGCATGAAGTTCTTTTACTTCCTCTGTTTTATTTCCGCGCAGAACGTACAGCTTTCCAATCTTTTCGTCACAATCCCTGTGATAATTAAATAAGACATCATCCGTCTTAAGCACACCGGAATTTACTTTGATCAGAGAATACTTTCCAATGTAAGGATCTACAATTGTCTTAAAAATATACGCACTCTTCGGTTTTGCGAAATCATAGTCCGCCGGATACACCTCGTTGTTTGTCGTATTGATGCCTGCGCAGGTCCGTTTGTCCGGGCTCGGAAAATATTTAACAATATCTGCCATTAGCGTATACATCCCGCGGGCAAGCGGATTCGATCCCATAAGAACCGGAACGATAGAACCATCCATGACATTTACCCTGAGCGCCTGACGAATTTCGTCCTCGGAGAATTCATCTCCGTTAAAATAACGGTCCATAAATTCCTCGCTGGTTTCTGCCACAGCTTCTAACAAAGCTTCCCTGCACAGATTAAGATTCTTTTGGGAATATTCCGGAACTTCAAATTTTTCAACGGTTCCCTCATCGATCCATCGCTTTGCTTTCTGCTGGATGACATTGACATATCCGACAAACTGGCCATCCTCCCGGACCGGCAGATGAAACGGTGCAATTTTCTTTCCGTAAAGAGCCTGCAGATCTTCCACTACCTGACGGTAACTTGCATTGTCAATATCCATATCTGTCACAAAGATCATACGTGGAAGATGATTTTTTTCACAGATTTCCCAGGCGCGCCGCGTGCCTGTCTCGATTCCCGCTTTTCCGGAAATAACGATAATTGCTGCATCCGCTGCGGAAACTGCCTCTTCGACTTCCCCGACAAAATCAAAATAGCCTGGGGTATCCAAAACATTAATTTTGTTGTCTTTCCACGGGATCGCGACCACAGAAGTATGGATCGAAAACTGGCGTTTCGTCTCCTCCTTATCAAAATCACTGATGGTATTTTTATCTGCGACCGTCCCCATACGTGTCGTCAGACCTGCCAGATATGCCATGGCTTCCACCAGGGAAGTTTTGCCGCATCCTCCATGCCCCAGGAGAACCACATTACGAATTCTGTCTGTCGTATATACGTTCATAGTAAAACCCTCCTTTTTTAGAATATTTACTCTTTTATGGTTATATTCTACTAATTTTCAGAAAGTTTTACAACCTTTTTATGCATTTTGTTGAAGTATTTTTGCCGCAAGTTCTTCCAGATACGTCCAGCGATCCATTTTTTCTTCCAATTGTGTTTCCAGCTGCGTTTTTTCTTCTGTCAGTTCATTCAGCTTCACAAAATCCCGTGCGCAGGATGCCATCTCCCCGTCAATCTCTCCCAGCCGTGTTTCCAAAGCTGCAATGTCGTCCTCAATGGTTTCATATTTTTTCTGTTCTTTATATGAAAATTTTAATGTTTCCATGTAGAACGTGAGTCTTCTGTCGCCTGTTTTTCCTGTACATTTGCCGTCTCTTCATTTTTACGGAACGAATCGCCTGCAGTATCTACAAATTTTCCTTCCTCTTCGGCCCGTCTGTGGTAGTCCGTATATCCGCCCTCATACTGGCAGAGCTCTCCGTTTCCCTCAAAAGCAAAGATTCTGTGCACCACACGGTCCAGAAAATAACGGTCATGCGATACCGTAATCACAATACCGTCATAATGATCCAGATAATCTTCAAGAATGGTCAGTGTCGTGATATCAAGATCGTTGGTTGGTTCGTCAAGAATCAGTACATTGGGAGCTTCCATAAGGACCCGCAGCAGATTCAGTCTGCGCTTTTCTCCGCCGGACAGTTTTTTGATCTGTCCATACTGTTCTTCCGGTGGAAACAAAAACTTATCGAGCATTGCGGATGCCGAAACCAGTCCATCTTCTGTGCGTACATATTCTGCTGTATTTTTGATATAATCAATCACGCGAAGCTTTGGGTCCATATATGCAATTCCCGCATTCTCATCCTGTTCGATCTCCTGTGTGTAATATCCGATTTTTATCGTCTGTCCAATGGTTACTTCCCCAGCATCCGGCAAAATTCTGCCATCAATAATTTTCATAAGTGTTGTCTTGCCGCATCCGTTTTTCCCGACAAAACCAATCCGGTCATTTTTTAAGAAAATATAGGAAAAATCAGAAATCAGTACATGATCTCCATATGTTTTTGTGATATGTGATAATTCCACGGTTGTTTTTCCCATACGGGAGGACACCGAACCGATTTCGATCTTTTTATCAACATCCGGCTTTTTTTGATCCCGCAAGGCCTCATAGCGCTGGATATGTGCTTTCTGTTTGGTGGAACGCGCCCTTGCCCCGCGCTGCATCCATTCGATTTCCTTGCGCAGAATGGACTGTCTTTTCCGTTCGCCTGCCCAGGCAATGTCTTCCCTCTCCTGTTTGGCCGCAAGATATCCGGAATAGTTTGTCTCATAGCTGTAAATCTGTCCTTTATCAACTTCCACAATCCGGTTGCATACACTGTCCAGAAAATACCGGTCATGTGTCACCATAACCATTGCTCCCCGGTAATTTTTCAGATAATTTTCCAGCCACTCTGCCATTTCGGCATCCAGATGGTTCGTCGGCTCATCCAAAAGCAGTACATCACACGGAGTAAGGAGCACTGCAACAAGAGCCAGTCGTTTCCGCTGTCCGCCGGACAAATGTCCCACCGGTTCATCGAAATTGTATATGCCAAGCCGCGTCATCATGGATTTGGCATTGCTTTCCAGATTCCATTTTTCATGTTCTTCCCGGTCTTCCTGCTGATGCACACTTCCAATCTGCGCATAAGAAAGTACATTCTCAAGTGCTCCTTTTTGCGGGTCAAATTCCGGCATCTGCGGCAGATAGCGAATCACAAGATGATTGGCCCGTACGACATTTCCGGCATCCGGTTCTTCGAGTCCTGCCATAATTTTTAACAGCGTGGATTTTCCGGTTCCATTGATGCCTATAATTCCGACTTTTTCCCCATCCTGCAGATAAAACGATGCATCGTGAAACAACTCACGCTGTGTATAAACTTTTGTAATATGATCAACGGTAAGTAAATTCATAAAAATTCCTCTTTCTGTTTCCTTTCGCCTTTTTATTATCACACGAACGGACAATTGTTGCAAGTGCTGTCACACATTCCTCTTTTGACACTCCTGCCATTCTATAGTACAATAAACACATCAATTACGTAATATAAAGGAAATAAACTTATGGCTTTTCAAACAATCGGTTTTATCGGACTGGGTCTGATTGGAGGTTCGATCGCCAAAAAAATGAAATCCAATCAGCCGGACATCAAAATTTATGCCACGGCACATCATAAAGAAACCATCGAAGAAGCGTACCGTGAGGGGCTGATCGAAAACAATGATCTGTTACCACTGTCTGCTTTTTCTGACTGTGATTATATTTTTTTATGTGCCCCGGTTCAACGGAACCTCGCATATCTGCGTCAGTTAAAAGATATTATCCGCAGCGACTGTTATATCACAGACGTTGGAAGCACAAAAACGGAAATTCATGAAGAAGTGATACGTCTTGGCATGGAGGCCAATTTTATCGGCGGGCATCCCATGACCGGTTCCGAAAAAACAGGCATATTAAGTGCCACCAATACGCTTTTGGAAAATGCATACTATATTATCACCCCGACCGCCCTGACTCCAAAGAAAGAAATTTCGGAATTTCGTGATTTTGTATTGTCGCTTGGAGCAATTCCACTGATTTTGGATTATAAAATACACGATTACTCTACGGCAGCCATCAGCCATCTGCCGCACATGATCGCATATTCGCTGGTCAATCTGGTCCACCAGATCGATGATGACAAAGAAACCATGAAAACCATTGCTGCCGGGGGATTTAAGGATATCACAAGAATTGCATCTTCTTCGCCTGTGATGTGGCAGAATATCTGTGCTTCCAACCGGGAACCGCTTCTTTCACTGATGGATCAGTACCTTGCCCTTCTAACGAAGCTTCGCGGATACATTGACAGTTCCAATGAACAGGCACTGCTTTCCTTCTTTCAGCAGGCAAAAGACTACCGGGATTCCATCACACTGCCAAGTGTCAAATCCCCTACGGTATATTATGAATGTTTTGTGGATCTGGTCGATGAAACCGGCGGTATTGCTGCTGTTGCCGGGCTGCTCGCACAATACCATATCAGCATCAAAAACATCGGTATTGTAAATAACCGGGAATTTGAAGAAGGTGTTCTTCAGCTCGCGTTTCCTGACAAACAGACTCTGACCCGTGCCAAACGTCTGCTTACCGACAATGGCTATATGGTTCACGAACGGTAAAACATAAATGGTTTTCCCATAAAAAATACAGGCTCCGGATAATTTCCGGAGCCTGTATTTTTATTTGCACAAGGTATCGAGTATTTCAAAATAGTTTTCAAACGTCTTCCTGCAGCAGGAAGGATTTTCAATCACAATACCGTCTGTCACAAGTCCCGGAATTGCAAAAGCCATCGCAACCCGGTGATCCTCGAACGTTTTTATTTTACATCCATGCGGTTTTCCCGGATGAATCACAATACGGTTCTCATCCAGCTGCTCGCATGCGATTCCCATTGCCTTCAGATTGGTAAGAATCGCGGCAAAACGGTCACATTCCTGATAACGGATATGTCCGATTCCGGTAATCTCCACGGTTTCACTGGCAAAACACGCAATTGCCGCCAGTGTCAGAGCCTGATCTGAAAATGCAGAAAAGTCAAATACCCCTCCCAGGAATCCTTCCGTCGGCGGATACATCCGGATTCCATCCGGTTCTTCCTCTGTCCGGCATCCCATCTGTTCCAGCACATGTAAAAAAGAAGTATCTCCCTGTAAGCTTTCCCAGTGTACATGGCAGACCTTTGCAGGAACACCGACAACCGGGCACATCGCATAAAAATAAGAAGCTGCCGAAACATCCGGTTCAATCTGATACTCTCTTGCCTGATATGCTGCATGTTCCGCAATCACAAAAGTATCGGATGCAGGTCGTTGTACTTCCACACCAAACTGCTTCATCATGGCAACCGTCATCTCTACATAAGCCATTCCATGATGCCCTTTGACGTGAATCCGGAATTCTTTCTGAAACAGCACGGAAGAGATCAAAAGCGCACTCAGAAACTGACTGCTTTTTTCAACATCAATGGTTACTTCGTGTCTATTCACACCACTGTTTCCGATCGCAAATGGGAAATGTCCTGATGCTTCCTTATAAGTAACTTCCGCCCCAAGGTCTTGAAGTGCCTGCAGCAATTCTTCCATCGGGCGCTTTTTCATCTGCTCGGAAGAGTTCATATGATATTCTCCCTCACACAGACCAAGGTATGCCGTCAGAAAACGGGCAGCAGTTCCTGCACTTCCCACATCAACGGAAGCTTTTGAACCCTGCCCCCTTTTCCTTCAATGGAGACAACCGCATGCGGCTCATCAATTTCCACCACAAAGCCCAGATCCTGCAAAGCCTGCAGGAAATGCCTGCTGTCATCCGAAAAAAGAACCCCTTTAAGAACACTCTTTCCGTTTGCAAGTGCTGCAATCAGAAGTGCCCGGTTTGTAATGCTCTTCGATCCTGGAACCGAAACCTCAACCGGAATTATGTCTGCTTTTTTTACCTCATAAGTATCCTGTAAGATCATAGTTTTTCCCGCCTTATTTTACAGTTCGTTAAAAATCTGATAGATATCAATCTTTAATGCATCGGTATCCGTCATTCCGATAAACACACCGCCATAATGAAATCCGTCCGGCTTTTCTTCGCTGCGGACAATCTGAATGACTGCATCCACCACTTCTTTTGTCCATATCTGGATCTTTGCATCATAATAGGAATTCATTTCCAGTTTCTTTTTACAGTCAAATCCAATTCCGCTTTTTGAAATATCTGTTACATCCACATGCACAAATTTTAAAGTTGTGACCCCATCTTCATCCAGACGCTCCAACTGTACATTGACATCCAGATCCAGTCTTTTATTTTTCCTTTTTTCTTCCATTTTCCATCCCCTTATACCTTTTCAAACGATAATATAAATATTATTTTATTACATTCAGAAACACATTACAAGTAAAAAAAGGGATATTCCGGGTCCCTTCCCGGAATATCCAATAAAAAGTAATGATTTTATAAAAGTCCCGCCTGCACCAGACGTCCGTGAATCTGCGGTCCGATCCATGCAGCAAGAACCATTTTGATAATGTCAAATACAATAAACGGATAGACGCACATTGTCAACGCCGCCTGTACAGAGGTTTTCATTA
>ONZX01001235.1_pt1 | contig 13345 bp, 9 predicted proteins | sample 1671831 | NCBI WGS metagenome assembly ONZX01 (sample SAMN06348197, study PRJEB24527) | human gut metagenome | reverse complement strand
GCGACCACCGAGATCTACACTCTTTCCCTACACGACGCTCTTCCGATCTCCTGTTTTGTCTTGCTCTCTGTAAGAAAGAATCCTGCCCGGAGGGCTTTTTACTTTATCGGAAAATTCAACGAAGTTTCCGGTAACGTAAAAAAATTCCCCCGTACAGATTTTGTCCGCAACAGGGGAATTCATTACATCTCACAGTTTCCTGCGAATTGTAATCTTTGATTTACTTTCTCGCATCCAGCATTTCTTTCACCAGACGAATATACTCCGGTGTTGTTCCGCAGCAGCCGCCGACAATGCCTGCACCCGCGTCTACCAGAATGTTCATATATCTTGCAAACGTCGGCGCATCCATGCTGTAGATTGCCTCACCGGTCGGCGTAATTTTCGGCAGGCCGGCATTCGGTTTTACGATAACCGGTACTCTTGCCACTTTTTTCATGGAATTTACGACTGCCTCAAGCTGATCCGGTCCGACCGAGCAGTTCAGTCCTACGGCGGATGCTCCCATTTCCTGCAGTGTCTCAACTGCTTCCACAGCGTTTCCGCCGAACAGGGCAGAACCGTCTGCTTCCAGCGTCAGAGAACACATAATCGGCAGATCGCAGACAGAAAGTGCAGCATCCATAAAGACACACGTTTCGTCTACGCTCAGCATCGTCTCCGCTACCAGAAGATCAACGCCCGCATTTGCTACCGCTGTTACCTGCTCTGTGTAGGATTCCAGCAGCTCTTCATAAGAGAGATCGCCTTTTGGCTGCAGCATTCTTCCCGGTGTGGAAAAATCTCCCGCAATCAGCGCACCTGTTCCGGCAAGCGCTTTTTTCGAAATGTCCACCAGGCGTGCATTCAGCTCCTCCACCTCGTTTTCTCTTCCATAATCCGCTAATTTCAATCTGTTTGCACCAAAGGTCGGCGCATAGACAATCTGGCTTCCCGCCTCCACGTAAGCCTTCTGTAAATTTGCCAGAATATCAGGATGCTCCAGAACCCAAAGTTCTGTACTGACTCCTTTTGGCATTCCCGCTTTTGTCAGATTTGATCCGGTTGCGCCATCCAATAAAATGACACCTGCTCCGGCAAGCTGTTCAAATTCTTCTCTTGTCATTTTCTTTTCTCCATTCTGCCCGAGTTCCCTGCAGCACATGTCCGCGTATACTGACAAATCCCGGCTGTTTTTTTCTGAACCTGCCGCGCTTTTCGCGTCAAATTCATGTTCAGTATAGCATTGTATTGTTTTCCCGACAAGTAGAAAAGAGGTATCCGTTTTGGATACCCCTTCGTCTGTTTCTGTTCACGAATGTTCAGCAAACCCCGACATTCTCAATCATGATGCGCGTCTGAATGATGTGTCTCCGAATGATGCGTCTCCGAATGATGTGTCCTGCCCGAGCTGTTCCCTCCACCGGATGTGGTATTTTTCGGTGACCCCGGAGACAAATTTGTTCCCTGGTTCACACGGGTTGCTTTCTGTCCATTTTCCACCTGCGAGGATGCCGATACCGTTGAAACACCCGAATCGGAACTGTTTTCCGTTGCAGCATTTTTTCCACACGCAACGAAAGCCAATACTGCTGTACCGACAAGTACGGAAATTACTGCCTTCTTCATTTCTCCACCTTCTTTCCTGGTACATCGTTTTCGCCTGAACATTAGAGCGTGTCTGAAAAATTATTTCCGCAATTTGCGAGATACACTCTGGTTGTAATTTCATTTTAAATGAACTTCTTACTATTGTCAATTTACTCTACAAATTCCCTATTATTTTCTTTTTTTGTAACGATTCAGAGCCATGCGAAATGGAAGAAAAATCGCGAAGCAGCCGGACCCCTCTCCCGGATCCGGCTGCCGTTTGTCCTGTATCGTATGCTTTTATTCTGCAGTGCTTGAAGACGTTGAAGCAGTGCCTGTGCTGCTTGTCGATGTCGTTTCGGTACTGCCTGATGTCGTGCTGTCAGACGTTGTACTGTCCGTTGCGGTACTGTCCGTTGTTGTGCTGTCGGTTGTGGTTCCATCTGTGGAATCTGTAGAAGCGCTGTCAACTGTCATCGTATACAGATCTGCGTCCGTTACTTCAAGTTTTTTCCAGTTGGATGCGACCTTGATATCGCTCTCCTTTACCCATCCATCCAGTGTATCGTTGTACTTATCCGATTTGCGGTTGGAAATGATGGTCTGTCTTCTGGACTCGGTTTTGTCCTCGTCGAATGCTTTATCTACACGGATCACATAATATGCATCGTCGCCTTCGATGACACCGTCATAATACTCGCCATCCTTCAGCTTTGCTGCTTCTTCCGCTACTTTATCTCCAAGAGAACAGGTATCGTCATCGTCTTTCTCCGATCCGGTTCCAAAGGATGTCTCGGAAGAGGTCAGATAAGAAACCTCAGAGGAGGAATCGCTGGCGGAACTGCTCGATGTGCTCGCGCTTGAAGCGTCGGATGCGCTTGTGTCGGAAGCATCGGAAGAAGAGCTGCTCTCATCGGAGCTGTCGGCAGAATCGGTGGAATCTGCGGTATTCTCCGCATTTAACTGATCGTTCAGCTCCTTGCGCAGATCGGTAAACGATGCGGCTGCAGGATCCTCAGACTCTTTTAAGAGATCCAGGAATCTCTGTGCGATTTCTTTCTTTGCCGCTTTTTCCTCGTCCGTCAAATCAATCGTTTTTCCATCGTCATCCTTCTCGGTTCCTGCTGTGGATACCGTGATGTAGCTGATGGAGGTCTGCTTTGCCTCTTCATCGGATACCTCGGTATCTACATCTGCGATGATCGGATCATAAATTTTGGTTTGAATAACATACAGCTCCAGTGCATCCTGGATGTCCTCAACGGTTGCGTGCAACTTTTTCATCACATCGTCACCGTTCTTATCTGCGAATGCCTGTGCAGCCTCTTTCGCCTGCTGTTTTTCCTCGTCTGTCAGGGAAATTCCGTATTCCTCTGCGTGCTGCCGCATCAGAAGCTCTTTTTCGATCGTATCAAGAGACTGCTCCTTGAACGTTTCCCCGGTAGTCTTTCCATCGTCGCCTTCCTTGTCGTACATCTCAGACGGCATCTGCATTCCGTACATCGAGTACATCTTGGAATAATAATTGTACATGGTTGCCTGCTGATATCTCAGCATGAAATTTGCCTGTCCGAGTGTAATCGACTCGTCATTTACAGTAATTGCCGTTTTTGTTCCGTCCACATTGTCGGAACCGCAGCCAGTCAGTCCCATCGCTGCCATCGAAGCACTCAGCATAACGCAGACTGCTTTTGCTTTTAAATTTTTCATTACTTCCTCCTCATGCAGGGCGAAATGTATGCTCAAAAAGAGTTTTTCTTTTTACACGTTCGAATTTCCGGTCCTGCATCGATTTTTATAAACGCTTTTCCTATTATACCCTTTTTGTTGATACAGGGCAACTTTTTTCTTCCCTGTTCACGCCTTTTTCACACGATTTTGTGGTTATGCGAGTATTTCACTCCTGTGTGATCTGCAGCAGATCTTCCACCAGTGCATGGCTCTTCTCCAGCAGATCGATCTTTTCCTTTGAATTTCTCCGCCGCGGCGTGTAGACAAACGCCAGCGACTCCATCTGGAATTTCAGTTCGTCTCGGTATTTCTGCAGCAGCTCCGGAATCCGCGCCACATCGATTTTTGCATGCTGCTGTAAGGTGACTCGTACCGAATCGCCCATCTGTTTCAGCTCCGTCACATACGCACAGTGCGCCAGCGCTTTCAGTTCTGCAACAGCCAGAAGATTCTGTACATTTTTCGGCGGTTCCCCGAAGCGGTCGGTCAGCTCCTCCGTCATGTCCTCATACTCTTCCTTATTTTCAATCACCGCAATTCGCTTATAGGTGTCAAGCTTCAGAGACTCGTTGCTGATGTAGCTGTCCGGAATATAGGCACTGACATTCAGATCAATCGTTGTCTCGAACGCTTCTGCCGGTGCGATGCCCTTCGCCTCCTGGACAGCCTCTGCGAGCATTTTACAATAGAGATCGTATCCAACCGATTCCATATGGCCCGACTGCTCTGCGCCCAGCAGATTTCCGGCGCCTCGGATCTCAAGATCACGCATTGCAATTTTAAAGCCGCTTCCCATCTCCGTAAATTCACGGATCGCATGGAGACGCTTCTCCGCCACTTCCTTCAACATCTTGTTTCTGCGGTACATCAGAAATGCGTAGGAAGTCCGGTTCGACCGTCCGACGCGGCCGCGGAGCTGATAGAGCTGTGACAGTCCCATCTGGTCAGAATCATGGATAATCATGGTATTGACATTCGAAATATCGAGTCCTGTCTCAATGATCGTTGTTGACACGAGCACATCGATCTCTCCGTTGATAAATCCGTACATGATCTTCTCGAGCTCGCGCTCCTTCATCTGCCCGTGCGCAAAGCCCACATTTGCATCCGGCACGAGCTTCTGGATCGTGTTCGCCATATCCGCAATCGACTGGACACGGTTATAGACATAGTAAACCTGCCCGCCCCGCGCAAGTTCACGGTTAATCGCCTCGCGAACCATTTCTTCATTGTATTCACAGACAAAGGTCTGGATCGGCTGTCGATCCTGCGGTGCTTCCTCGAGCACACTCATATCCCGGATGCCGATCAGGCTCATGTGCATGGTACGTGGAATCGGCGTCGCCGTCAGTGTCAGAACATCCACATTTTTTTGCAGCTGTTTGATTTTTTCTTTATGCGTCACGCCGAACCGCTGCTCCTCATCGACAATCAGAAGGCCAAGATCTTTGAACTTTACGTCCTTCGACAGAACGCGGTGTGTTCCGATGACAATATCCACGAGTCCTTTTTTCAGATCCTCCAGCGTTTTTTTCTGCTCTGCCGGCGTGCGGAACCGGCACAGAAGATCAACGCGCACCGGAAAGTCCTTCATGCGCTCAACGAACGTATTGTAATGCTGCTGTGCCAGAATGGTGGTCGGAACGAGGTAGACGACCTGTTTGCTCTCCTGTACTGCCTTGAACGCTGCACGGATTGCAACCTCGGTTTTGCCGTATCCGACATCGCCGCAGATCAGGCGGTCCATGATCTTTTTGCTCTCCATGTCCGCCTTTGTCGCCTCGATCGCCGCAAGCTGATCGTCCGTCTCCTCAAACGGAAACAGTTCCTCAAATTCCTTCTGCCAGATCGTATCCTTTCCGAACTGATAGCCGGATGACGCCTGCCGCTCGGCATACAGCTTCACGAGATCCTGTGCGATATTTTTTACCGCATGGCGAACCCGTGTTTTCGTCTTATTCCATTCCTGACCGCCGATTTTATTCAGCTTCGGCACCTTTGCAGCTTCGCCGGACGCATACTTCTGCAGCGTATCGAGCTGGGTGGCCAGCACATAGAGGTTCGATCCGCCCGCATACTCGATTTTCATGTAATCACGCGTTACGCGGTCCATCTCAATTTTTTCGATACCGCGGTAAATACCAAGACCGTGGCTCTCATGCACGACATAGTCACCGATCGATAGATCTGCAAAATTCTGGATTTTCTGACCGGAATACTCCGATTTCTTCCGGTTTTTCTTCTTCTCTTTTCCAAAAATATCCGTCTCTGTGATCAGCACAAATTTCTGCATCGGATATTCAAAGCCTCTGCGGGCCGCGCCGTAGATCAGCATGACCTCGCCCGGTTTCAGAACACGCTCCTCATTCTCGCTGTAGAAGGCCGGAATCTCCTCATTCTGCAGGTCCTCCGCCAGATGCTGCGCCCTCGTCCGCGACGGACTCGCCAGTACAATACGGTAACCCGCTTTTTTCCAGGATTTCAGATCTTTTACCAGAAGCGGGAACTGATTGTTATACGAATTGACCGATTTCACCGTCACACTGAATTCGTCACGGATATTCCACTCGCCCTTCTGCGGCTCCATCAGCGATACGGCAACACAGCCGCGGCGGTTCAGTTTTGCCACAAGCTCCGCCGTACTGCACATCAGCTTCGCCTGTCCCGGCAGGAGGTATCCCTTTTCAAGACGGTGGCTCACGCTCTCCTGAAATTCTGCTTCCAGCGCATCGGCACACTCGATGATGCGGTTCGGCTCATCGAGGAAAATGCGGCTGTTCTCCGGCAGATACTCAAGAAACGAGACGGTCTCCGGATAAAAATAATGAAGATACTGCTCCGCTCCCTGCAGAATTTCGCCTTCTCCGATCCGGTCGCAGATTTCCTCTGCTGCACGGCGGATCCTTGCCGCTTCCTCTGTCATCATTTTGTCGCGGAATTTTGTGCTTTGCGCTTTCGCCTCTTTTTTTATAGCTTTTACGCCGCGCGCAATCGTATCCTCTGTTAAAATCAGCTCCGATGCCGGATAGATTGTGATCTCCTCGAGGTTTTCAATCGACCGCTGGCTCTCCGCATCGAAGCTTCGGATGGAATCTATCTCATCGCCCCAGAGCTCAATCCGGATCGGGTTCTGTTCCGTCAGCGGATAAATATCGAGAATGCCGCCGCGGACGGAAAACTGACCGGTCGACTCCACCTGAAAGGTACTCTCATAGCCGAGCCGCACCAGCTCTTTTCTTATTTTATCCAGATCGAGTTCGCTGTCATTGCGCAGATGGATGCAATGTTTTTCGAACACGCCAAGAGGCAGAAGAAAGTCCATACATCCCCCTACACTGGTGATGATGGTAACTTCCTTCCGCTCAAGAAGTGCCTGGATCACCTGAAGCCGCTGCCGGATCAGCAGATTTCCGTGAATGTCTGCCTGATAGAAAATCAGGTCCTTCGCCGGATAATACAGCGTCTCCGCATCGTACAGCCGGTAATCCTCATATAATTCTTTTGCTTTTAATTCATTTTCCGCGATCAGAAGCCGCACCGGGGCATCCTCGGAGAGGCCTGCGATCATGTGGGCTTTCTGGCTTTCCAGACAGCCCGAGATCACCGTCACACCTGCGGTTCCTTTTTTCAGATCACGGAACAGCTCGTCAAAACGGGCAATTTCTTTGATCGGTTCTAATAACGCTTTCATTTTCCTTACTCTGCCGGGTTTGCAGATTTGCGGTTATACTCATTCATAGCTGCGTCCACATCCCCGTTCAGCATCTGCTCAATTGCTTTTGCCGCATGCTCGATCGCCAGATTTACAAGGGGACGTTCGTCTTTCGTAAACGGACTTAACACGTAGTCCGCCAGATCCCAGTTTTTCGGTTTCTCACCGACGCCGACCTTCACACGCATAAAACGGTCGGTACCGAGATTGGCGATGATGTTTTTGATGCCGTTGTGGCCGCCCGCGCTTCCTTTTTTGCGGATACGGATCTGTCCCGGCGCCAGGCTGATATCATCGTAAACCACGATCAGCTCGCTCTCCGGATCCACTTTGTAATAGTTCACCAGCTCCCGCACAGACTCACCGCTCAGATTCATATACGTCATCGGCTTTGCAACGATAACCTTCTGACCTGCGATCATGCCTTTTCCGAACAGAGCCTTGTGGCCTGTACCGGAGGAAGGGATCTGATATTCATCGATCAGATAATCGATGGTATCAAATCCGACATTGTGCTTCGTCCCTTCGTACTGGCGCGTTGGATTTCCCAGACCTACTATAATATACATAAATTCTCCTGTCATCAGACCATTTTCCGGCGCAGTTTTTGTTCACGTCACGGTCAAAACGGATATTCTCCATCCACTTCGCTACTTGCGCATAACCGAATAGCTGCTTCGCCGCACCGAAAAATGATATATTGTTTTTCCATCTGTCATAAAGAAAGAACACGAACAAAAGAGCAGCCTTTTTCCTGCTCTTTTATTCGCTGAAATGCTTCGGCAATGTTTAGTTAAAGTATACCAGTTCGCTCTCCGGTTTCTTGGCCGGTTTGATTTCTTTTGCATACAGAACCGGGCCTTCGCCATCGTAAACCTTCATATAGCCCCATTTTACCGTTGCAGTCACGTCAACCCAGGAACCCATTACGAGAGATTTGGCGCTTGCGCATTTGCAGACATAGCCGATAAAAGAAGTATCATCTGCACAGCAGGTCATTGCCATACGACCCGGAACAAAGAAATCGGCTCCGACATCCTTGCTCTTTAATACCATACCGCGGAAATGAACAGTCTTGCCCTCGTAACGCTCCGGGTTGTCGCCCATATCGACATACCAGATTCCGTAATCGGCGTCATCAATCTCGATCACATCGGCATCGGTATCAAACGGCATCTGATCCTCAAAAATGTTGTCAATTTCGCCTTCTTCGTTCTCAAACAGAACGTCGCACGCCTGGTTGACTACTTTGATGCTGCGGCGGAAGGATGGAAGCGGATCTTCCGGACGACAGCGGTTGAACATAACCATATCCGCATTTTTTGCCATCTCCATGAAAACAGATTTCATATTCTGCATATAAATCTGGAAGCAGCTTGCATCGACCGTCACAATCTCCTGTACAATGCCCCAGCCGCGCGGCAGCTCCATTTCTTCCAGTTTTTTTACACTCCAGAGCGGATTGTATTCCAGAATAATACGCTCCGGGCGATATTTACGGTTCAGTTTTTTCAGGTAATCTAAAGTAAACTGCTCCGGTCCTTCTACGATTTCCAGTACTGTATTGTGTTTGAGCAGTTCTTTTTCGTCATACTCTACCTCACCCTCTTCGGTTGTGATCAGAAGGGTCGGCCCGTCGATCTGGAAATAGTCCTGTGCTACGGTGAAATTGATAAAAGAGGTTTTTCCACTCTCCAGAAATCCTGTTATGAGATAAATCGGAATTTCTACTTCGTCTTCTTCGTACATTTTGTACCTCCGTTGTCTTTGACGTACTCCCGGAATCTTTCTGCACTTGCTTTTGCGGCTGAGATTCCGGACGTGCCTTTTGCTTTGTCTCTAAATCAAGAAAAAAGCTGCCACATCGGATTTTGTTTCTGATGCGGCAGCTTCACTACAGTTCACAGGTACCCTGCGGACCGTAATTTTCGCAGCTACTTTGTATTTTTACAGTCCGAACAGCTCTGCCAGCTTATCTTCTGCTAATTTGGAACCGATGACACAGATTCTTCCGGTGAATTCCGGTGCTCCGTCACGTACTTCGTACTCTTCCGGAACCATATCGAAATAGATCCACTGTCCATCGGCGCCTGCTACCATACCTTTGGCCCGAAGAACCATACCATAAGCGGTATCCTCGGAAAGTTTCTTTAAGATGCCTTCAATCTGCTCTTTGGTGAAGGTCTTCACAGTCTCCTGACCCCAGCTTGTGAAAACTTCGTCTGCGTGATGATGGTGATGATGATCATGACCGCAGCCGCACTCGTCATCGTGGTGATGATGATGCTCATGGTCGTGATCATGGCCGCAACAGCACTCGTCATCATGGTCGTGGTGATGATGCTCATGCTCCTCGTCGTGATCGTGGCCGCAGCAGCACTCGCCGTCATGGTCGTGGTGATGATGTTCATGTTCGTCCTCATCATGATCGTGATGATGGTGCTCATGCTCCTCATCGTGGTCATGGCCGCAGCAGCACTCGTCGTGGTCATGATGATGGTGATGATGCTCTTCCTCTTCTACCTGCGCAAGGTTGATGATGGCACCTTCCATCGTATCGAGTACTTTCTTACCACCCAGTACTTCAACCGGTGTGGTAATAATGTGTGCTTCCGGATTCAGTTCGCGGAGCATTTTTACAGCTGCCTCTACTTTTTCCGTATCGGCTTTATCGGTACGGCTCAGGATGATGGTTCCTGCGCTCTTTACCTGATTCTCGAAGAATTCGCCGAAGTTTCTGAGATACATTTTGCATTTCATAACGTCGACTACGGTTGTTGCGGAATTCAGGGCTACGCCTGCTTCTTTTTCTACACCGTCTACAGCCTTGATGACGTCGGAGAGTTTACCTACGCCGGACGGCTCGATGATGATGCGGTCCGGGTGATATTTGGTGATAACGTCTTTTAATGCTGCGCCGAAGTCTCCCACAAGAGAGCAGCAGATGCAGCCGGAGTTCATTTCACGGATTTCGATACCGGCATCTTTTAAGAAGCCTCCGTCGATTCCGATTTCACCGAATTCGTTCTCGATCAGGACAACCTGCTGGCCTTTCAGTGCGTCTCCGAGGAGTTTTTTGATCAGGGTTGTTTTTCCTGCGCCCAGGAAACCTGAAATAATGTCTATTCTTGTCATTGATTTAACCTCTTTATCTTGTTGATTCCGTTTATAGTTAGCTGCAAAAGGGCCGAAGTTTATCCTCCGCCCCACACTCACGCTTATTATAGCAACCATAGAACAAAAAATCAAGAGAATTTCCCTTGCTTTTTCTGCATTTCACCATTATAATATATTACATGTCTTTTCTACTTTAACGCGTTGAATGGGCAAATTATTTTACCTATGAATGGGGGATTTTTTTATGAGTGGAACGAAAGAAAAAAAACTCAATCTGCCACAGTCACTGCTTTTGCTGCTGCTGATCATCGTATCCGTCGCAGTCTGTATCCGCCTGAAAACCGGCGGTCCTATGATCGGCCTGTTTGCAAGCTGGATTTTTATCTATCTGTTTTGTAAGATTTTCGGTATTTCTTACGCCAACATTGTTGCCGGCGCATACGATGCCATCCGTATGGTCGTCCCGACGCTCTGCCTTCTGATGGCCATCGGTGTCATGATCGGCACCTGGCTGCAGAGTGGCACCATTGCCACCATCATTTCCTGGGGCTTAAAAATGATTAACCCGTCCTGGCTGCTGCCTCTGACGCTGCTGTTCTGCTCCATTTTGAGTATTGTAACCGGTACTTCCTATGGTTCCGTCGGAAGCGCAGGTGTTGCCATGATGGCGATCGGAAACGCCATGGGTATCCATCCTGGCATGGTAGCCGGTGCTGTCATCTGCGGTGCCATGTTCGGTGACAAATTAAGTCCTCTTTCCGATACCACAAACCTTGCTCCGGCCGTTGCAGATGCAAAACTTGGCGATCATATCCGCTCGATGCTCTGGACCACCCTTCCAACGTATGTGATTACCTTAATTCTTTTTACTATTCTCGGTTTCCAGCAGACCAGCGGAAGCTATACCGAGGGAAGCATTACCGTTTACATCGATGCTTTAAACGGTGAATTCCAGCTCGGATGGATTACCATGATCCCTGCCATCCTGATTATTGTATTGCTCCTCTGCAAAGTAAATGCGATCTCTGCACTTGGTCTTTCCAGCTTCGCTGCCGGATTTGTTTCCTATTTTGTGCAGCACGATACTCTGCAGGACATCATCCGCACAGCTTACAACGGTTACACAACCGCAATCGAAGAACCGGTATTACAATCCATCTTAAACCGCGGCGGCATGGGAAGCATGCTCCAGTACGTAGCCATTATCTGCTTTGCTGTCGGCATGGGCGGCATGCTGGAAAAACTCGGTGTACTGGATCACATTCTTCAGGCGATTGTAAAGAGAATCAACAGCGATGGAAGTATGATCCTGGCAACGATGATTGTCGGTTACGTGACCAGCCTCATCAGCTGCTCCCAGCCGATGGCACACGTTCTGACCGGCCGTCTGATGGCACCTGTCTTTCAAGAGCGCAAGGTTGCACCGGAAATTCTTTCCCGCTGCCTCGAAGACTCCGGAACTATGGCTGGTCCTATGATTCCATGGCATGGCTACGGCGTATACATGGCCGGCACACTTGGTGTTGCATGGTCGGCATTTTTCCCGTACTTATTCCTGCTTTACCTGACCCCGGTTTTCAGTATTTTCTATGGATTTACCGGAATTTCCATTAAGCATCTTCCGGAAACCAAAAACAATGAATCAAAAGAAGAGAAATAAGGCAAAAGCAGAAATCGTAACAGGAAATCATAAACAGAAACAAAAAAAGAAAAGGAAAAGAGAAAGAATGCAGACAAAACTTGTTCTTCTCGGAACCGGCACACCAAATGCGTGTCCGAATGCCAACGGACCTTCCTCCGCTGTCGTGGTCGGTGACCGTGCTTATCTGGTAGATTTTGGCCCTGGCGTTGTCCGCCAGGCCTCAGCCGCCTATTTTAACGGCGTGGATGCCCTGCGGCCGGATCTTCTGACCGTTGCCTTCTGTACGCACCTTCACACAGACCATACCGCCGGATACCCGGATCTGATTTTTACTCCGTGGGTGCTGGAGCGCCCGGTTCCATTGAAAGTTTTCGGGCCAAAGGGCTTACAGCACATGACCGATCATATCTTACAGGCCTATGAAACCGACATTGATTTCCGAATTCACGGTTTCGAAAAAGCAAACGAATCCGGCTACCGCGTTGAGGTAACAGAAATTGAATCCGGCATTGTCTACCGGGATGACCTGGTTACGGTGGAGGCTTTTCCGGTCAGCCACGGAACACTGGAATGCTACGGCTATAAATTCACCACACCGGACCGCACAATCGTCATCACCGGCGATACCGCTCCGCTGGATCTCGTGGCAGAAAAATCGAAAGGCTGTGATATCCTGCTGCACGAAGTGGAATACGCCGCCGGAATCTCCTGCCGCGAACCAAAATGGCAGAAATACCACCGGGAAGTGCATACGTTAAGCACGGATCTTGCCGGTGTTGCAAAAAAGGCAAATCCGAAACTGCTCGTTACGTATCACCGGATTTACCATATGAATGTACAGGATAACCACAAAAACCTTGCCGCCGAGATGGCATGGCGCGATGCCGCGATTCTGGATGAAATCCGGGATGCAGGGTATGACGGATATGTCGTGAACGGAAAAGACCTGGATGTATTTTAAAATACGGGGCAGCGTACCAATTCTGGTTTACGAATTGGTACGCTGCCCCGTTCGTTTTGGGATGAGCCCGGAGACGCTTTCTATTTTCATTTACCCGACTGGCAGATTCTACCATACTCTGCGTTATTTCAGAACTGTTTTTTCTTTGACATTAACCTCCTCAGAACGTATAATCATAGTATTACAACTCTGGCAAAACAGCAGGATTTTCTGCTGTTTGTCGTTACAGGAACCTGATCCGCAGACGGCTTGCACAGTCTGCCTTTCGTTTGCGTTCCAGAAAGGATGTTTTATATGGCAGCTACTACTGCGAAACCCGTAAAAAGCGCCGGTAAAATTCCCGGCAGTACCTTGAAAATCATTGCGATGGTCTGTATGCTGATCGACCACACTGCAGCTGTACTTTTCGACCGAATCCTGATTTCCCGTGGTCTTCTGGATGCGGTGAACGCTTCGGACGGAGGCGCATCATTTCTCTCCACAGGAAACACAGCTGTGATTTATTACGCGGACATGATTATGCGTGCCATCGGACGAATCAGTTTTCCAATTTTCTGTTTTCTGTTAATTGAGGGATTTCTACATACACATGATGTGAAAAAGTATGCTCTGA
>ONZX01001225.1_pt1 | contig 13446 bp, 9 predicted proteins | sample 1671831 | NCBI WGS metagenome assembly ONZX01 (sample SAMN06348197, study PRJEB24527) | human gut metagenome | reverse complement strand
CTGTTCTTGGATGAGAATTGTGGGCAGGTTTGTGCAAGTGCCAAACCGGTGAACAAACAATTGAGTTTTAAGGTAGGCCGGCAGATAGAGGAAGATACACTGACATGCTGGGTGGCACTCCGACTGAGGGATGATGCGGCGCAGGCTACAAGCAAGATTGAAATCTCATGCAGCAGTGTCCAGACAGACTTGGGGCTGGTGGGCATCCGCCAGTTGCCCGCAGTAAAGCCGCTCCGTATAGGAGTGGCCCTGCGGCAGCCGGGTCAGGACGGGGTACACACTTCCCGCATTCCCGGATTGGTGACTTCGACGAAAGGTACCTTGCTGGCCTTGTATGATGCACGCAATGAAAGAGATGACGATTTGCAGGGTGACATTGATATTGCCATCAATCGCAGTGAAGATGGAGGGCGGACTTGGCAACCCATGCAGACTGTTCTGGATATGAAAGAATGGGGCGGGTTACCTCAGAAATATAATGGAGTGAGTGATGGTTGCATCTTGTCGGATGATTTCACCGGAGACCTCTATGTCATAGGGTTATGGATGCACGGAGTCTTGGACCCCAAGACGGGCAAATGGATAGAGAATCTTACCGATACCTCGACCGTATGGAACCACCAGTGGCGTGCGCACGGTTCTCAGCCGGGATATGACGTTAAACAGAGTTCCCAATTCCTGATTAGTAAGAGTACTGACGACGGACTTACCTGGAGTGAGCCGCGTAACATTACCCGCCAAGTAAAAAAGGAAAAATGGTGGCTGCTTGCTCCCGGACCGGGTCGTGGCATCACAATGGAAGACGGTACATTGGTATTTCCGGTAGAGGGGCGAAACGAAGACGGGCTTCAGTTCTCTACAATCATGTGGAGTAAAGACAAGGGCGAAAACTGGACCGTAGGCGAACCGGCCTACTACAATACCAACGAATGTCAGGTGGTAGAACTTTCAGACCATTCCTTGATGTTGAACATGCGTGAGCGCAGCAACCGGGGACGTCAGGAAGGTAATGGGCGGGCTATTGCCGTCACTGCCGATTTGGGGAAAACGTGGACGGAACATCCCACGTCGCGCAGAGCTCTCATTGAACCGGCTTGCCAGGCATCCTTGCTGCGCCATGATTATATTGAAGACGGAGAAGAACGTCATGTATTACTCTTTGCCAATCCTAATTCAAAAGAGCGCCGTAACAACATTACCATTAAGGTGAGTTTCGATGACGGGCAAACTTGGCCCGAGGAGTATTGGATGTTGTTGGATGAAGGTAGGGGGGCGGGGTACTCTTGCATGACTTCCATTGACGAGCATACCATAGGTATCTTTTATGAGGGGAGTCAAGCCGACATTCAGTTCCAGGCTATCCCGCTGAAAGAATTATTGAAGAAATAAAAGTATAACACCTTAAAAAATAGACAAATATGAAACGCAGTGAAATCAATCAATATATCCGCGAAGCCAAAGCATTTATGACAAAGTATCACTTCATGCTGCCGCCATGGGCGGACTGAACTCCGGACGACTGGAAAAGCAAAGGACTGGAATGTAATGATATCCGGGAAAGAGCCATGGGCTGGGACTTGACCGACTTCGGCTGGGGCGATTTCCTGAAAATCGGCCTGACTCTGGTAACCCTCCGTAATGGAAGTCTGCAGAAGAAAGACAAACCCTATTGTGAAAAGATTATGTTTGTCCGCTGCGGACAAGTTACTCCTACCCATTTCCATTGGCTGAAAACGGAAGACATCATCAACCGGGGCGGAGGAATCCTCTGCATGCGTCTGTGGAAGGCCGACAAGGAAACTGAAATGCTGACTGAAGAACCGCTTGTCGTTTCCATCGACGGAGTCAGTACACGGGTAGCTCCCGGAGAAACGGTGCGTCTTGCTCCCGGACAAAGCATTTGTTATGAGCCTTATCTCTACCATACTTTCTGGGCCGAGGACGACCATTGTCTGGTAGGCGAAGTCTCTACAGTGAACGATGACATGAGAGACAACCGTTTCCTCACCCCCAAGGGGCGTTTCCCGCAGATAGAAGAGGATGTTCCGGCCGAACATCTATTGTGCAACGAATATCCCGAAGTTTAGAAAGTATGAAAGATAAGACCAACCTGACGGGATTGAATCCTGATAATTTCCGGTCCGTAATCAACGGAAAGGATACCGGCCTTTATATACTGCGCAATGGCAGCGGTATGGAGATGTGCGTCACGAACTACGGGGCCATCGTCTTATCCATCATGGCTCCTGATAGTCATGGTAAGTTTGAAAATGTCGTCATAGGCTTCGATACGCTGGAAGAGGCCCGCAGGCAAAGCAAGGACTATTATATAGGAGCTACTATAGGCCCCGTAGCCGGACGCATATTGCACGGCGCTTTCCGTGTAGGAGAAAAAGATTATCACTTACAGCTTAACTCTGTTTCTAATACTCTGCACAGTGGTGATAACGGTTTTCACACGGTGGTGTGGGAAGCACAGCAACCGTGTGAAAACCAACTTCTCCTCCGGCATTTCCATGCCGATGGAGAAGCCGGTTTTCCGGGCAATGTTACGGTAAGGATGATGTATACCTTGACGGACGACAATGGGTTCCGTATAGATTATGAGGCGGAGACAGACCGCGACACCTTGTTCTGTCCCACCAATCATGCCTATTTTAACCTGGCGGGCATGGAAACTCCCACTACCTCCATTGAAGACCATCTGGTGAGGATAAACGCGGATTTCTACCTGCCTATCGACCTGACTATGAAAAATACCGGGGAAGTCAGGGCAGTGGGCGATACGCCTTTTGATTTCCGCGACTACCATTCCATAGGCGAACGCATCAACCGGAAAGACTTGCAGTTGCTCAACGGCCACGGTTATGACCACTGTTTTGTCTTGAAGAAACCCGCGCTGCATGAGCTCTCTTTCGCCGCCACCTGCATCAGTCCGTCCAGTGGGCGCAGAATGGATATCTATACCACAGAGCCGGGGCTTATCATGTACACCGGCAATTATTTGCCGGGCTTCACGGGCATGCATGGCACTGTGTATCCGCGTCGTAGCGCCGTCTGCTTTGAAACCCAGTGCTTTCCCGATACACCGAACAATCCGCATTTCCCCTCCATCGTATTACGTGAAGGAGACCTTTATAAACAGACATGTATTTATCAATTCAGTACGCAACCATGAAAAACAGAATCATTCTTTGTTTGGGATGCCTGCTGGCATTCCTCCAGCTCCGGGCACAAGTCAATACCAACCAGCAGCATTTGTGCAATCCTAATTCTTTTTCCATCGTCCTGCTGGGCGACCCGCAAAACTACGTGAAGTATGACTATAACCAACCGGTTTTTGAGCTGATGACGGCGTGGACCGCTCATCATATAGACTCCCTCCGTGTAAAGGCGGTGCTTTGTACGGGCGACTTGGTAGACCAGAATGAATGTATTCTACCTCCCTTCCCACGTTTCGGGAATCTTACGAGCCGGGAGCAGTGGACATTTGTGTCGCGGGCTTTCGGGCGGTTGGACAACAAGGTCCCTTATCTCATTTCTACCGGAAACCATGATTACGGCTACACCCGTTCGGAGAACTCGATGACCCGTTTCCCGGAATATTTCCCGATAGAGCGCAACAGCCAATGGAAAAAGACCATCGTGGCTGCAACCAATAATAGAAACGGCCTGCCTACGCTGGAAAATGCCGCAATGGAGATAACGGACGAGCATTGGGGGAGGATTTTGATTATTGCCGTTGAATTTGCCCCACGTGATGAGGTCTTGTCATGGGCAAGGGAGCTGGTGGCTACCCCACGCTTCAAAAACCACACAGTGATTCTCATCACCCATTCCTATCTTACCGGCTTCGACAGCAAGCGCATCACCAAAGAAGGCTATAAGATAACCCCGTCCAATACGGGCGAAGGCATCTGGCAGAAGCTGGTGCAACCTTCTGCCAACATCCGTCTTGTGCTGTGCGGACACTATGCCACTCCGAATGAACGGTTGGACTATACCACGGGATTCCGTACCGACAAGAATGCAGCCGGACACGATGTGCACCAGATGATGTTCAACTGCCAGGCGTTGGGTGGCGGCATGAGTGGAAACGGGGGAGACGGCTGGCTGCGTCTGCTCGAATTCCTGCCCGACGGACATACGGTGCAGGTCAGGACCTATTCTCCGCTTTTCGGCTTTTCTCCTCAAACCAAGGACAAGGCATGGCGTACGGAATCTTATGACCAGTTTCAATTCACGATAAAATAAAAAATATGAAAAGTTTACACCAGCTATATATCAGGAAAAGGATGGTGTCTGGGAAGGGGGCAGTGTGAGCCAATTTACCCCGGTTATGGTATTCAGGCTGTGGGAGAAGTTTTCAGACACTTGTCTGGAGGTATCCGAAAGTATGGAAGTCCATGGAAAGAGAACATTTGGATATGATGTGCCGATTAGATATAAAAGGGTAGCAAGTGAGGGATAAAGCAGGAAAGTTCATTGGTATTTGCCAGAGCAGAGTCTCTGGGAAAAAGGAGAAATATGATAATGTCAAAAGATGAATATTTAATCACAGATGAGCCCCTTAAAGCACTGACAATATTTGCAATGCCTATGATTCTCGGCAGTTTTTTTCAGCAAGTGTATAATATGGCTGATTCCATCATTGTTGGTCAGTTTGTCGGTTCCTCTGCACTTGCAGCTGTCGGTGCCTGTGCTGCACTGACAAATGTATTTATTTGTGTGGCATTAGGTGCCGGTGTCGGTGCAGGTGTGCTCGTAAGCCGCTATTTTGGTGCCGGAGATTATGGTAAAATGAAAACAATTGTGTCAACATCGTTGGTCAGTTTTCTGATTTTAAGCCTGTTTCTGGGTGGCTTTGGTTTTTGTTTTTCACATTCAATGATGAATTTATTACAGACACCAACTGATATACTGGAGGAAGCAGTACAGTATCTCCGCATTTATTTTGCAGGATTTCCATTTCTGTTTATGTATAATATTCTTTCAACGATGTTTAACTCAATTGGAGAATCAAAAATACCATTGGGTCTTTTGATATTTTCTTCTATTTTAAATATTCTTATGGATCTTTGGATGGTGGCAGGACTTGGTCTCGGTGTGTTCGGGGCAGCCCTTGCAACCCTTATTGCACAGGGGATTTCTGCGGTATTTTCATTTCTGATTTTCTTTTGCCGGATGCGTCAATATAAGAGTCAATTTCAGTGGTTTGATGGTCAGGAGTTACATTTGATGCTCAAAATTGCTGTACCGTCGATTCTCCAGCAGTCCACAGTGTCAATTGGTATGATGATCGTACAGGCAGTTGTAAATCCATTTGGTACACAGGCACTCGCAGGTTATGCGGCAACAATGAGAGTAGAGAATGTTTTTTCGTTGATATTTGTGTCCATCGGCAATGCGGTTTCTCCGTATGTCTCACAGAATCTTGGTGCAAAGAAAATCAACCGCATCAAAAAAGGATATCACGCTGCGCTGGTATTAGACCTGTGTTTCGCAATTCTTGCATTTGTAGTTATTGAAACCATGTACACACAGATTTCTTCATTATTCCTGGGTAAAGATGGAACTGACTTAGCATATCAGGTGTCCGGGGATTATATGAGATGGCTTGGCTGTTTTTTCATCTTCATGGGTATTAAGATGGCAACAGATGGAGTTCTGCGTGGACTTGGGATTATGCGCCCATTTCTCATTGCAAATATAGTTAACCTTGCAATCCGCCTGTCTGTTGCCATGATTTTTGCACCATGTTTTGGCATTGCATTTGTCTGGCTTGCTGTACCGGCTGGCTGGTTTGCAAATTTTCTGATTTCTTATATGGCACTTAGGAAATCATGGCCGGTTTCAACAGTCTGTAACAGTGTTGCGAACGGATAGTTACTGTTCACAGGCAGGCATTTTCTGAACTGAAAATGCCGTATGATACAATGGTGGCAGCAGATTTTGCCGATTTGGAATGCGAAGCATCGGCAAAATCCGTTACTGGAACGAGGTACGAGTGAACAGTAACAACGGATAAGTGATGGGATGTAAATATTTTATAATGGATGTTTTCAGGCTTGTTTTAATGTGTTAAAATATAGACTATAAATCCATGCATGATAGTGCAAAAAGCGGGAGGTTCTGTTATGGCAAAAGACGATTCATTAAAGAAACAAAAGAAGATAGAGGTCAATCGTATTATGATTTTTATATCATCGATATTGATACCATTTTTGTGGATTGATCTGTATTTAGTTTCGAAGAATACATCAAAACTGATGGTTGTGGGTATTATTGCAGCGCTTATTTTAGTATGGACAGGTTTGCTTGTCACATATATCCATAGGATGAAAAATGAGGAAAAAGCCCATTCGGATGAACAGGTAGAAGAACTGCTGCGTACAGGAAAAGCCAATTATCTGATGCAGAAAAAGTTAGCGGAAAAGATAGATAATATCGGAGAAAAAGATGCAGTTCCAGCGGATGAGATCATTACGGCACAGAAGGCAATTGCAAAGCTGATGCTTGCACGAAACAAAGAAAATACAGATGCTCTTATGCATTCGAATGAGCAGGTGATTGAAAAAACGTTGGAAGTAGAAGAAAAGCTTTCTGAAAACAGTCAGCAGATCATGGACATGCAGAAAAACCAGATGGATGAAAAATTACAGGAATTGATGCAAAGTCAGAAATTAGTTCTTGATAATTTAAATGCTGTCAAAGAATCACTGCAGAGTGACATGCAGGATGTTTTGTCAAATATGATTCATGACACATTGGAGAAAGAACTTGCATCTGCCATAGAGCAGATACATACTTATGTGAAAGAGGCGGCAAGTCAGGCTGTTGATTCCGTAAAGGAGAATCTTGCTGCGGAAGTGCCGGTTATGGCAGCTGTTTCCCCGGCAATGGATGAAGAATTACCGGATCCAGGAATGCCGGCAGAAAGTGAAGAATTACCGGATCATGGAATGCCGACAGAAGATGAAGAGTTGCCGGATTCAGGAATGCCGACAGAAGATGAAGAGCTGCCGGATCTTGGAGTGCCGACAGAAGATGAAGAGTTGCCGGATCTGGGAATGCCGGCAATGGATGAAGATCTGTCTAATATGGAACTGCCAACATTGGGAGAAGAATTATCAGAAACAGAACTCCCGGATTTAACTGACGGCGGAGATCTGGATGAGGAACCGTCAATCGGCGAGATGCCGTTAATGGAAGAGGAAGAGCCGGAAGCAGCCGATACATCCCTGATAGATGAGGAACCGTCAATTGGAGAGATGCCGTTAATGGAAGAGGAAGAACCTGCGGCGGTTGATACATCCTTAATGGAGGAAGAACCGTCAATCGGCGAGATGCCGGTTTTTGATGATTTGAACGATGCTGCATCAGCCGTGGAGGAGGTGCAGGCAGAACCGGTAGAAGAAGTGGAAGCGGAAGAAGTTCCGATTACGGAGGAAGCAACAGTAGAGCCGGATACGGATGCAGTAACTTTGACAGAAGAGATTCCGGTATCCCCGGAGGAGTCGGTAATTGAGGAAGTAAAGATTCCGGAAGAAACTACCATCACAGAAGAAATTCCGGTTTCCGCAGATGAATCAGTAATCGAAGAGGTGCCGGCACAGGAAGCAGAGCCTTCCATGGCAGATATGAGCAATCCAAATAAGATCATGACACCGGATGAAATTGCAGCGTTGATCGCAAATTTATAGAAATGCATCATAAGTAAAACGCAATTAAAGATGTATTTGAAAGGGCGTGTGAAAAAATGATTCTTACTTTTTCACACGCCCTTTTTGGCATTTGGTCATCAAAGCTCTGCGGTAATGCGCACGATCTCTTTGATCACAGCTACAGCAGTTTTCATTCCCTCCACACTGATGTGTTCGAATGGACCGTGGAAACCGTAACCGCCTGTGCCAAGATTCGGGCACGGAAGTCCCATAAAGCTTAAACGCGCACCGTCGGTACCGCCGCGTACCGGACGTGAGATTGGTTCAAGACCAACAGAAGAAATAGCTTTCTTTGCGATATCCACAACATAAGTATTTTTCTCAATGATTTCCAACATATTTGCGTAGGAATCGTGGATAGTCAGTGTAACAGTTCCGACACCGTATTTTTGGTTCATGGAATCTGCGATTTCCTGCATTTTTTTCTGACGTGTTTCAAACATCACTTTATCGTGATCACGAATGATGTAGGAAAGAGTTGCTGCGGCAACGTCGCCGGACATATCGGTCAGATGATAGAAACCTTCCCTTCCCCCGGTGTGGGCAGGCGTTTCCGTTGGAGGAAGCAGAGACTGGATCTCACACGCAACGAGAGCGGCATTGACCATGATATCTTTCGCCTCACCAGGGTGGACATTCACGCCTTTGACAGCGAAAACTGCGCTTGCGGCATTAAAGTTTTCATAGGCAACCTCGCCCTCATAATCGCCATCTACCGTGTAGGCAAAATCTGCTTTAAAGTAGTCAAGATCAAACAGATCCGCACCACGTCCGACTTCCTCATCCGGTGTAAAACCGATCCAGATATCGCCGTGTGGAATGTCCGAGGAGATGAGCTGTTCAGCAGCAGTCATGATCTCAGCAACGCCTGCCTTATCGTCTGCACCAAGCAGAGTTGTGCCGTCTGTCGTGATCAGGGTTCTGCCCTTTAAAGTTTTCAATTCCGGAAAATCAGATGTTTTTAAAACGTCACCGGTTCCTTTTAAAATAACATCCTCACCGTTATAATCCGGAATAATCTGAGGTTTGACATTTTCACCGGAAAAATCAGGCGCCGTATCCATATGGGAAATAAAGCCGACCGCTTTTTTGTCTTCGTATCCAGGGGTAGCCGGGATCAGGCCGTAGATGTAACAGTGGTCTGTCAGTGTTACTTTCTGTAAACCAAGATCAAGTAATTCTTTTTCTAATTCTTTTGCCAGGTTAAATTGTCTGTCTGTAGAAGGAATCATATCGGAATCTTCAGTTGAAGTAGTCCAATAGGAAACGTATTTTAATAGTCTTTCATCAACACGCATGATAAATGAGTGACCTCCTTTAAATTTGATAGACTAAAAAAAGTGCATTTTTCAGTCCATGAATAAAATACCACAGAATAGAAAATCCGCCAATGAAAAAAATGAAGATTTTCTAAAAAAACACTTGCAATTTTAAAAAATTTAATATATAATATCATTTGTGTTCACGAGAGATAAACATATGCGCCACTAGCTCAGCTGGCAGAGCACCTGACTCTTAATCAGGGTGTCCAGGGTTCGAACCCCTGGTGGCGCATTACGAAGTACCGATTTTATAGCAGATGGCTATGGGGTTGGTGCTTTTTTTTGTTCAATCTTTACTGTGTGATCTCCAATATAAAATTACCCATAAGAAACAGAGCCGCCATAATTTTGAAAACAAGATCAAAATTACGACGACTCTGTTTTTTTGTCAATAAATTGTATACAACATGCAATTAGCGGGAGGCAATGAGTTTACAGATCGGATTTCCTTTTGAGGAGAATTTTTCTTCGTACTCTGTCATAATATTTCCTTCATTTAAAACAGAATCATGATGGAGATCTCGGGTGGAGGCATCTAAATGCCATCCAGCTTCCGGGATTTCCTCTAAGGAAAAGGTAAAGAGATCCTGATTGTCGGTTTTAAACTCCAGTCTGCCATCCGGTTTTAAAATGGCATCGTAACGCGCAAAAAACTGACGGGAGGTAAGACGGCGTTTTGCATGACGGTCTTTCGGCCAGGGATCTGAAAAGTTCAGATAAATGCGGGAAACTTCATCTTTGGCAAAAACCTCTGTGACATCAGCGGCGTCCATGCAGATGAATCTTAAGTTTGGCATAGGAGTTTCTTCCATTTTCTGAAGCGCACGTAAAAGTACACTCGAATAGCGTTCGATACCGAGGTAATTGATGTCCGGGTGCGCCGCAGCCATATCCATGATAAAACGGCCTTTTCCCATTCCAATTTCAATATGGAGAGGCTGGGTGGAAGAAAAAACTGACTGCCAGTTCCCTTTTTTTGACTCTGGTTCCTTGATGCAGTATTCACTGTTTAAAATTGCTTCATCAGCACCTGGGATATTTCTTAATCGCATATAAGTTATAATCCTGCCTTTCGTTGTAAAGTGTACAGAAAATCGTTGTCCGAAAAAATTATTTTCATACAGAAAAGTGTGCAAAAAGCACACAGAGGTATTTTACAATAAAACAATGAAAAAAAGTAGCATTATTTTAAGAAAACCTTAAAAGAAAATTTGCGCATAAAGGTTGCATGTATTTTTTTCAAAGTTTATACTGATACTAGCAAAGATGTACTTATAAATCAGGAGATTACTTATTAAAAAATGAGATATAAAATAGATAGAAATCATAAAATAACCCGCTTCTTATGTTTACTGCTTGGAATGATACTGCTGACCGGAAGTATGTGTATCCCGGTCTATGCGGCAGAATACTGGCCGGAAGGTCCTGAGGTCGTATCCCCGAATGTGATCGTGATGGAGGCTTCTACAGGGACAGTCCTTTATGATTGTGATAGTTTAGAGGCGCATTATCCGGCAAGTATCACAAAGATCATGACAACGCTGATCGCACTGGAAAATTCAGACTTGAATGATATTGTGACTTTTTCAGATGCCGCGATCGATAATACGGAAGGATCCGGTATTGCAAGGGACTATGGCGAACAGATGACGATGGAACAGTGTCTCTATGCGGTTATGCTTGCGTCGGCAAATGAGTGTGCATATGCGGTTGCAGAGCATGTAGGGGGCACCATTGAAAATTTTGTTGCGATGATGAATGAAAAAGCCAAAGAACTTGGCTGTCAGAATACACATTTTGCCAATCCACATGGTCTGCATGATGAAAACCATTATACCTGCTGCTATGATATGGCATTGATCGCAAGGGCAGCATATCAGAATGAGACATTTCGGATTATTGTGGGAACCGCACGTTATACGATCCCGCCGACGAACAAACACGCAGAGCAGACAGATCTGCAGAATCATAACGAGATGCTTTATCCATTCCAGACCAACAAGTATGTGTATGATGGCTGTACCGGTGGAAAGACGGGGTATACCAATGCGGCAAACAGTACGCTGGTAACTTATGCAGAACGTGATGGAATGACACTGATCTGCGTAGTCATGAATACGCAGTCACCAAATCAATGGCTTGACAGCAGAAATCTGTTTGATTACTGTTTTGACAATTTCCAGCTTTTTAATATTGCGGAAAACGAGACAAATTATACGTCGGCGGAACAAAAAAACGCAGGTACACTCAATACAAATGAACCGTTTGTGGATATTGACAAAGATGCAGGTATCGTACTTCCAAAGACAGCGGAGTTTTCCGATGCGACGTCAAAAATTGTCTATGACGATGTGACGAATGATACGGTTGGAACAATTGAGTATACTTATGCGGGGCACGAGGTTGGAAAGGCAGATATTGTAAAAACAAACGTGCAGGTACCGGAATATAAATTCAGCAATCAGACAGACGTAAGCGAAGAGGCACAGACGGAAGAACCAGAGCATGTTTCAAAAATACAGATCAGGATGAGTACGATCATAACCGTGGTGGTTGTAGTTCTTGTCTTACTTGTTCTTGGGATTATTATAAAGAAAGTTGCAGATAACTTTTATATCATAAAACATAATTTTGAAGTGCGAAAAGAACATAAAAGATTATTTAAGCGTGAAAAGAAACGCAATAAAAGACGTAGAAGACGCAGATAATAAAAATTTAAAAGAAAATCGTCTGGAACATAAAAGTTGCAGGCGATTTTTTTTAATTCATAGGAAATTACGTCCTATGAATTAAAAAGCCCTCCGGGCGGGATGCGCATCTCGCGGAGTAGAAGTTAGCTGTAAACAGCACCGCTCGAGCGCGAAAGAGTCGCAAGCGACTCTTTGTTCTTCCTGACAATAGAATGTTCGTGGAGAGTGCATTCTATTGTACATGATAATAGAATATCCGTGGAGAGTGTGTTCTATTGTACATAGGAAAATTACATATGATTGACAGAGAATATAGTTTTGATTATATTAAATTTAGTACCACAAGTGAAAGTTTTGAGCGGGAAATATAGACACAACACTAGTAACTATTGGGAATTGGGGTTCGCATTATGCGCAGGGAACGCAGAAATGGGGTTATTATGTCAGAATCATATGCAGTCAATGAAAAAAGAGAACTGATCTTGCAGAAAGTCAAGGAGTTTATTGTGGCACACGGTGGGATCGTAAAGAAAAATCAGTTGGAAGAATTGCACATTGATTACCGGAGAATTCTCGATTTTGTGGAAAAAGGGGACCTGATCCGGATCAAAAGTGGATATTATACCATTCGCATCGGGGATTATTCGGAGGATGAACTGATTGTAAAATTATTTCCGGATGCGGTGCTTACGATGGAGTGTGCATTGTATGCGTATGGCTATATCAAAAGAAAACCATACGGATATCAGATCGCAGTGGATAAAAATACGTCGAAATCCAGATTTAAGCTGGAGTTTCCGCAGGTCACACCGTTTTATGCGGAGCCGGAGACGTTACAGTCTGGTGTGGACAGGATCGACTTTGGAAATGCAAAGATGCAGATTTTTGATAAAGACAGACTGATCTGTGAGTGTCTGAAATATGAAGATAAGATGGAACGGGCAGTTTTTCAGGAAGGTGTTCTTTCTTATATAAAAGATGAAAAAAAGAATATAGCAAATCTGATGAAATACGCCAGAGAACGCCGTGTGGTGAAAAAAGTACAATCGATGATAGGGGTATGGCTTTAAATGGAGGATAAAAAATATAAAATAGCGGATTTACAGGAAAAAAGTGAAGAATGGAAGATACCATTTTCAAATCTGCTTGCCGGATTTGTTTTGGAAGAATTTATGCTCAGATTTTCCGCTTCTGAATTTAAAAATCGGTTTTTATTACGGAATGGAACCGTGTTGGGATTAGAACAGTACCGCAAGAAAAATATACTGAAGCTGGACTTTTTCTGTGAGCCGGATGAGCGTATTCCGGAAAAGCTGTTGCAGCTGTACCTGCAAAAGAAAGAACAAAGTCCCGTAAGATGGAAAGGAACGATATCCTCGCAGCAGGCGGGGACATGTCTGGAACTGCAGGGGCAGTTTGAGGAGATGAAGGTTCCGGTGACTGTCGGTATTCATTTTATGCATCTGGGAAAAATCTGGGGACTGGTCGAAAGACAGATTCCATTTTTGATGGATGAGACAGTGCAGATCGAATGGAAGGAATTTCCGGCGGAACTGGTGCTGGCAAAACAGATTTTTGTGATTCTGCGGGATATGGAACTGATCCCGGATATGGAAATATACAGGGAAGTATTTTTTATATTGCGAAACGAAACCTTAAATGGAAGACATGTATGTGAGCTGCTCGAAGATATGTGCAAAACCGAAGAAA